>Ga0326512_10000343_pt1 | contig 40412 bp, 62 predicted proteins | sample 1_2617_0518_D_FD_203652 | JGI IMG/M metagenome (GOLD analysis project Ga0326512, IMG submission 203652) | Bovine rumen microbial communities from UC Davis, California, United States - 1_2617_0518 | ecosystem: Host-associated > Mammals > Digestive system > Stomach > Rumen | place: USA... | reverse complement strand
CACTCATCAAATTCATACGGCAGGATTGCTTGCACATCCTTGTATGTCTGACAGTGCCGCCGCGCGTCTTCTTGCGTCCGTGAACATCCGAAACACTGCACAGCAGTTGCGGCCTGTGCCAGATTGACGATTGACTGCGTGGGAACGTATATGCATTCATCGTGTCGTTCCCCGGTCACGCCCTTGACCTTGACCTCGCAGATGGTATTGTCAAGTTCCGTTTTCAGTGCCAGCAACCGTTTCCTTGGGATTGTCCGCAGGATTTTTTCAAGCAAGATTTCGGACAGCCTGACAAGGCATCGCAAATCACGCCAACCATACGGAATACCTTCACACCGCCGATGCAAGACATCATGGTACTGTTCCAGCGCATTGACTGCCCCGAATATCGTCCGCAGTGCGGTGTATTCCTTGTAGGACAGTGGAATGCGACCGTCGCTGTCGGCCTGTCTGTACTCTGCCATCGTTATTTCCTCTCTGCAATAAGCTGATTCCACTTTTTGATTGCGTCCAGCCGGGAAAGGCGGTCATTCTGCTCAAACCCGTCTGGATAGTAACCCGTGTGCATTCCGCACTTTCGCTTGCACTCCACCCAGTGATACGGCTGTCTGTACCTCACCCGTGGCTGACCACCGCAGACGCACGGCAATGGCTGGATGTCCTGCGCGTTATCCATTTTGTGCCGTCTCCTTCAGCAGAGTGATAATGTCAATAATGTCGTTCTGGCACTGCGCATAACCTTGCAACCAGTTATTCAACTGATAACAATCTTTGTCTGTCGGCGGTGTCACGCGCCTGTTCACAATCCTGGAAATGATGGTTTCATAATTGTGTTGAGTGAGTTGCATTTGTTTCCACCTCCAATGATGGTTTTATTCTTTGCTCCCTCTGTCATAAGGCCACAGCCCGAACCTGTGCCGACATTCCGGGCAAAACAGACTGACCTCAATCTTTCCAGTGTTGTTGTTCTTCACTGGTAGGAAAGCCAAATGTTCCGAATAGCCGTTGCACCCACGGCAGAAACCAGCACTCTTAGGAATCATTGTTTTCCTCCTTCGGCGGTTCGGGCGTTATCGGACATACTGTGTCAGCCCAAACTGGTACCCCACAAACAGGGCAAGTAATGTGGCACCAACTGACTTCACACGCTTTATATCTGATAACCGACCTGCATTCCGGACAAGTAACCTCATAGAACGGAATCGGCTGTTCTTTAATGATTTCCACTGGTGGCATCCTCCTTCGGCGGTTCGGGCATTGCTTGCCAGTGCGTGACATTTACACGCCATTCATCAGGCCACATCTTGACCCCTTCGATTTCTACTACATCGTCAGAGCATCCGCTGACTTTAATCATTCCCACTTCACAGCCTGTCCGCATACCTTGCAAAAATGATAATTGTCATCAATCACATCTATGTCCCTGCACAACAAACTCTTGCAGTTTGGGCAGAGCCAATCATAACGTGTTACCTCTATGGGGTTTTCATAGTCCCTGTTCATCATTACATGGTATGTCTGTTTTATTGCTTGCTTCGCTTCCTGCTTCAGCAGGGCGAGTGCATCTGCAAGCAATGTTTCGCCAAACGGACAAGTGCGCCACCCATCCCTATATGGGCATTCAACGCAATTAACTTCAGCATGACATTCCAATCCTTTGATAACCTTCTCCCGGTCAGTCATCCCACTTCACCGCCTCCCAGACCGTCCAGCCAGCCACCCGAACAGTCCAGCGAAAATGCCAACGAATGCTATCACAATGGCAAATTGCCAATAATCATTCATCCATATTCACCACCATTCTCGCCCCGCAGGTCGGGCAATAGTCCATTTTGCTGTCGTAGGGATTCCACACAAACGGCTTGTGAATGCTGTGATGGCACTTCCGACAGGCCCATGTCGTGCCGTATTCCTGACCGGTGTCTGAATCTTCTAACCACTCGGATTCCTGCTCTTTCAGCAGTTCAATTGCCATTTTAATAGACTCTCTATGTTCTCTATAAACATCTGAATCGCCTTGATATCCAACTTTAAGCATTGACTTAAAATACCGTGATACTTTTTCTAATCTTTCTATTACATTCTCCCGGTCAGGCATCAACGTTCCACTCCTTCAAGATTTTGTCCAACATCTTTTTGCATTCCTTGTTGCTTGTCATCGCGGCGGGAACAACCTTGCAGTCAATTCCATCAAACTTGCTGTTGATGCTGTCGCATACAGTGCAAGCAACACTGTGGTCATCAAAATAGTTGGCGTAAATTGCCTTGCTGGTGAACACTGGCAAGCCCTCCGGGGTTTCATCCAGCGCGGCCTTGATTTCATCGTCAGTCTTGCCATCTTCTTTCAGTGACGCAACCAGCGCACCAGTGCAATATTTCTCATAGTAGAGGATTTCGTCTCCGTCCCTGCTCTGAATGACCCATTTGTCTTTGTAAAAGTCGCTTTCCAGTTTGCTGTGCATTTCCCTGATTTCATCTGGAGAATCACAAGCATGGAGTTCATCAATCAGAATCTCGGACATGAAATGCGCATATGCTCCAATGACTGCGCCGTCATACTCTGACAGTGTGCGCTTTCCGTTTTCGTCTTTCGGATAGCGGTCATAGATTTCCTTGCGCATTTTCCGGGACAGATGGTCAATGTCGGCAACCTTCGCATACCATGCACCATTGATTGTAATAAACTGCATTTGTCAATCCTCCTCAGATTCGTCAAGTTCGACTTCACGGATGAAATATTTCACTGGCGGTCGCACTCCGTACTTGGCTTTGTAGGCAAGCACTTTGTCATATGTATTCATGTACTCCCCGTGCAAGTGTCGGTAAATGTTCGGCTCACTGATTCGAAGTAACTTTGACAGCCCGACCTTTGAATCAGCCCAGCCAAGGCAGTATTCGTATTCGTCTGGTGTCACTGCCATGTAGATTTTGCGCGTTGTTTTCTTTCTGCGTGTGGTCGGCATTGTCAGCCCCTCTCCCTGTCAATCAAATCATGCGGGTTCGCCTGTTTGTACAGCTTGCCGATGATGTCATAGATGGCAACGGCTAATTCCTGCGCAAGCGTGTCTCCCTCGTATTTGTAGTACAATGTGCGGACGTCCTCAATCACCCCCTTGAAATAGTCCTCGGCTTCGTCAGTGTAGTGCATTTGCGGTGGATTCTCATAGCGTTCAACGATTCTGTACAGTTCGGCCATTGCGTCCCGGTGTCGTGCATCCCTCATGCTATCACCTCCCGAACAGTTGCACTACCAGCCACACAAACCCGACTGCACAGCCAATGTCAAACACTAATTGCCCCCAGAATGTTTCGCTCGGCCTGTTCTGCCGTTCTTCCAGCGTTTCAATCCGCTGGCGCAGTCTGATTATTTCCTCTGTTGCCACATCAAGGTCGTCATTCAGCATTTTAATATCGTCATCCAGTGTTGTTGCGGCGCTGTGGTCATAATTGTATTCGTCCATCAGTCTGCCTCCACACAGCCAAGAGATTCCAGTTCGTAGTCCCGGATTTCTTTGTCCGTCAGCGGTCGCTCATAATCGGCAATGCTATATGCCGTGTGACCGCTCGGGCAGACCAGCCAGCGCACATCCTCGCAGGAATGCAACCCCTCGCGCGGGACAGCCCCCAGCCCCGCAGGTCGCATCAATGTTGCGTAACGGTAAAGTGTCATTGTGTATACCTCCTTTTATTTGAGCAGATAATCGTCTGCCGCGATACTTTCCAAACAAATGTCACAGCCAAGGATTTCATGGTTGCGTTTGTCACGGTACAACCATTCCGGGTATTCAGCACCGCAGACCGGGCAGTAATACGGTTCTGGTTCTGGCATTCCGTTTTGTTCTGCGTCACGAATCCACGGCGCATCAGGCAAGTCACTCATGTTTTCACCCTCCTTCTGTGGGGCATTTCCCGCCCACAAATATATAGTATCACATATTTTGCAATATGTCAATAGCCATTTTTCAAAATGGCAAATTTTCGTCATACACAATCGTCATGCCGAGTTGGTCATCCTTCTGCGCGGCTTTGGTAAATTGCAGACAGACGCAACGCGCAGTCATCCCGATTCCCGGTATACGTTTGTTGGCTTTCTTGTCCTTGCTCCCGGCTTTCGGCACAATTAATTTCTGACCATACGCCCATGATAGGTAACTGTCCGGGTTGAAATTACCGTCAGCCATAGCCGACACAAACGCCTTGTTGATAATCCAGACAGTATCGACAGTGCCGTTGGCGGCAACGTCCATGCACCCAAGCACGGTCCTGCCCTTGAGCGAATCCAAATCCCCGTTGACGATGAACCCAGCACGGTTCTCGGCAATCCATTCTGTGAGATACTCATGCGCTCTGCGGCCTGTGTCAATATCGTTCTGCGTCCGCAGATACGGCAGTACATCCTCAGCGGACAGGCGCACACCGTCACGGAAGATGATTTCATCTGCCAGATGGTCAGCACACAGCAAGATTGACGCACTCAGTGCTTGCTTGTCTGTGCCGATGCTGGACAGTGTTTCAAATAGTGCTTGCTGTTCTTCCTCCATGCGTTTTGTTACATCACTGTCCGCGATTGCTTGCAGAAACCTCTTGCCAGCAAAACCATAGTTCGCGCTGATAACACGATGTATGCCCTTTGCATCTGGCATCATAGCACCGTCACATTCAATCTCAATGACACGGTTCATTGCCCCGGCCTTGCTCATGCTCCCGACAATCGGCATTTCCCCGGTTGTGATGATTGCATTTTTCCATGACGGCGAGTGACGCAAACCTCCGTTCCGCGCGCCACGGGTCTTGCCACTGCCTTCACACAGACCGTAAATAATGTCATCAAAATTGCGCTTGTCTTGTATGCTCTGCAATTCATCCAGACACAGCGGCAGATTGCAGGTGAAGATTGCAAGCTGTTCAAGACCAACAGCGGTGCTTTTCAGCGGACGGCAATATGCGCCTACCTGCGGATTCGCCCATACACTGGCGGCAAGTTCCATTGTGACTGTTTTGCCCGTCCCTGACTGACTGCTCCACAGGTGTACAAAAAACGGCAGGGCATCAAAATGCGATAACAGAACAGACGCAAAACTGGCGGCAATCGTAATCCTTGCTTGCACAGTGCCATTCTTGCGCACATCCCGTAGCGCAGTCAGCCATTTCTCATAACTGCCGTGCTCGCAGATAGTCTTGTACATTTGACCAAACTGCCCTTGCGAATCATATTTGACACCTTCCACATAAGGCACAAAATCCCTGTCATTTATCCAGCCAAGGTGATTGCTCATCTGCTCAATCGGTATCAAGTCCCGGTTCAAATCATCAATGTATGACAAATACTTGACCATTTCTCGGCTTGATTCGCTGGTAACACTGACACCGTGGTCTGCCAGTTTGACGATTGTTGACGCACTGGACAGTGTACCCTTGTCAATTACGATGCTTTTCCAATATTCACGCTTGAAGCTGATTTCTATGGCTTCTGTGCCTGATTCAATGTCAATAAACCGCCTTGACGGCATAATCGGATGAGGGCAAACAACCTCCACACCGAACTTGTTTTCCACCAGCACCCGGTCATCTTCCAGAATATACTTGCCCATGCGCAATATAACGGGCTGACCTTCCCAGCAAGTGTAACTCTCGGAAACAGTCTGCGCTGGTTGTTTTACATCGTACCAGCCCCGCGCCTTGAGTATTTCCGCAACCGTTTTGTTAGGGACACCTACATCTTTCGCCCGTTTTTTCAGGATCAGTTCAAACCGCGCCCGTGCATCTGGATTGACTGCCGATTCCTCCAGCAACTCATACGGGTCATCAGTGCTGATAAAATCCTCATAGTCATATGCACTGATGGCTTCGGAAAACATCTGGATTGCTTCTTGCTTCTTGGTGGCGTCACTTTTTGCCATAGAGTGATTGTCTCCTCTCTGTAGCGTATTCAAGGATTTCTTTTGCCACAGCCCTTTCTGCAACAGCCATGACAAATTCCTCGCAGAAATCCTCAAACGGTGTCTTTGGTGCTTTGTCCCGGATAATACGTTCTATTTCAAGATACCTGTCATAGGCATTCCAATATTCGGCCTCTATTCGCTCTCTCTCGCGTTCTTCCCTCTGCCTTGATATTTTCCCCTTCGCGCGTTCAACGGCGATTCTGAGCGAATCTGGACGGCTTTCTGCACGTTCCTGATCGTTTATGCCAAACGCCCGTGCAAGCGTCCGCACAGTGTCAGAAAATCCTGTGCCATAGTATATGCTTGCCATCGCGAAAACATCACCACCACGATGGCAACCGAAACAATACCATGAATTGCTTTCGTCATAGATTTTGAGTGAAGGTGTCCGCTCATTATGAAACGGGCAAGAACAGAACCCGGCGCGGTTTATCCGCAGTCCGATGTACTCCGCGAATTTCCTGCAAGTGGCGGTTTCCCTGACTTCGTTTACCAGTTCGCTCCATGTCACGGTAATGCCCCCTCTGCCAGATACTCCACAATCAACCGCCCTGTCTGCCGTGGGTCGCAGAAACGAAACTTCACACCATACTTGACGGTCATTGTCATCAACGCTCTGCGCAGTGATTCACCCTTGACCTTTGTCAACGGTTCACCCTTGGTATTGACGGGAGACTGCCATGCAGACAGCCCCCCGTCAGGCAAGAGTTCCTCCACCAACACCAGTAGCTTTATGCCAGCATCACGCGCCCTGATGCACTCACGGGCAAACCGCTCATGGTCACGGCTCATAACATCCTTTGCCAGTTCCAGTACATCCTGCTTCGTGTCAACGGCGCGGCCTTGCTCGTTTGCCAGTGCATAGTCACCTACATAGAGCGCACAGCGGTCTGTCTGAATCCCGGCTTGCTCAAAATATCTTTCGATGTTTGCGTGTTTCCCGGCTTGCTGTCTGGTGTCGCATAGAATCATTATTTACCTCCGCTCAGAACGGCAAATCATCATCAACTACCATTGTCGGCTGTGCTGATACACTCACCCCGGCATTGTATTCCTGCAACCGCTGTTTCTCAGCATCACGCAGTTCACGCTTTTTCATCGGCTTGACATCCCCGGAGCGCACCTTGTTCACACTGTCCAGCCGACCGATTTCGGTTGTCGTGCCTGTGCGCAATTCATGAGTGTCTTTGTCTTCCATCAGCCAATCACGTTCCCGGACAGTGAATCCGATTGACAGCCCTTTCAGCTTGTTTTCGTCCCAGTCCCATTTGTAGCCTTTGTTACTGTCTTCCAGAGCCCATGCCACATTTTCCAGAATACGCTTATTCTGTTTCTCGTACTGGTCACCAGCGACCGGAATGCGGTAACGTACAACGCCCTTGTATTTTGCTTCGTACTGACCGCCTTTCTGCGCGTCATACTGCTTGTGGAAATGGTCTTTGTATTCGCCCTCGGTGACATCCAACTGCAACACAAGGCGGTCATATGAGCCATTCGGATTTGCAACGGATTCGACCTTTGCTCCGTAGATTTTCCCGATGTATGACCCGGCTGGGAGAAGGTCAACGCTAACAGCCTGTGCCGGGGTAAAGTCACTCTTGTTGCCGTAATTAATCATTCTTTTCAGTCTCCTTTGCATTCATGTTGTAGAACTCACGGATAGTATTATCAACCAACTTCAAGTCATTGTCAATCTCAAAATCGGGGAACATTCCGATGGGGCTTTTTACGGTGTCGAATCCCGAATTCTGCGTAAAAAACGTGTATTTTCCGTCTTCGACGTGCGTTTTCAGCACAATGGTGAACAATCCTTCGACCGTAATCTTTTCATCCAGAAGCTTTCCGATGGTCTTGACCTTCTCGTTGCCGTTCTGGTCACGCTCAATATGGCTGAGCAGATAGACAATCTTGTCCGCTGGCATATCCCGTGTGATTGTCTCCGCAATCAGTGACCAATAGTTTTTCGCCATGTCAGTGAACTTCTGATAGCCAAGTTCCCCTGACCGCCGCATGAACTCATTCGCCAGCAAATACTGTGCATCATCAATCACTGCGGACGGCGCTTTCATTCCGAGCAGAGCCGTTTTTATGTCTGCATACTTGTCGGTAACCAGTGTGCCGAAGTCATTGCGGAACGGCAACGGCTTGCCAGTAACATTGATGTACGCAATCTCGCCCTTTTTGAAATTCCTCAGACTTGCGCTTTTCCCTGTGCCAGATTCCCCCAGAATCAATACTGCAAGCGCCATGTGTCAATCCTCCTCAATCAGTAAATTTATAGTCCATCACCTGCTGAGCGGTAACCGGGTAACGCTCTGCAAACGGTGAGAGAACCCTTATTTTGCCAGTAACAAACATGTGGATGGCATTCTCACAACGGAAACACATGTCGCCACGTTCGGTTGCTCCCTGTCGTGCCAGCTTTGTCTTCCACTGTGCGAAGTCCAGCGCGGCCTTGCAGTTGTAGTCCGGGTCAATGACATTGCTGGTAATCGTCCGCAGGAATGCTTCACAAGCGGCAACAGGGACACCGTTCAACACTGCCGACACACAAGCTACCATCACGGGAGCGGGAGCGTTATTGCTTTTCATACTCAGCCGCCATGCCAGTTTGCAAACATCTCCGTATGCCTGATGGAATGCAATAATCTCATCGACAGTCAATTTCTGAGTGCCGTGCAATTTGTGCGAGTTGAGAAACCTGATGAAACTAATTTGCCGGGTATTTGCGATAATCGGGTCAGTGTACCCGGCAATTCTCAGACTGTCAGTAGATGTGCGCGGCCTGTTCTGGTCTATGTTCCGCATGGATTCAGCGTCAAGGCCACGGGTGACCATCATTTTGACAGGTGTGTCGGCCTTGATAACAGCCATCAGACGGTGCTGACCGTCAACCAGTTTGCCGTCAGTGTTAAACGCTATGCCCTGATGAGTGATGCGCCAGTTGCGGTTTTTCATATCATTCGCATAAACCGCAACCGTCCGTTCGCTGATATGCCTGTTGTTATCAATGTTCTTTTCCAGATATTTCCGCGCAACTGCTGGTGTAATAAGTTCAACCTGTGATGTAATCATGTGTGCCATTCCTTTCTGCAATGGTCAATCTTCAACGTATTCTTTCAATACCACCCGGAACTCGGGGTCTTGCGGTATAATCCGCACTGCATCGCACACCTCACCAGTGTCCTTGTCACAGACAACGCCAGAACCGTCAAGCACAAAGTGCTTTTTCGCTTCGCTCCATGCTACTTCCTCTTTCACCCTGACTGAATCCGTGTACTCGTTGGCTTTCAGCCAAGGCAACAGTTTGTCATCATCGTGTTCATATTTCGGTTCGCGGTGTTTCAGCACAAGGTCAGCAGACGGCAGAGGATATTTTGCCTGTGTCTTTGTCTCGCGCTTCGGCACTGTGGCGAAGTAGGCTTGCAGTTTGAGCTTCATGACCTCAATCGTACCGTTATTCCTGGCTTTGATTTTGTCCATCTGATTCTGATAGTATTTGTGCCAGTAGATTGTATCCTGTTCTGCTTCACGGATTTTGTTGATGGCCCATTCAGCGGCCTTGTCATCCAGAATGCTCCATCCGTCATCCTGCGTGGTGTCTGGCTCTATGATTTCATATGCGGATTCTGTCATTTTTTTGCCCTCCAGGCTTGCTAACTGCATATAATCTGATATAATACAGATGGGTTGTCATGGGACTTGCTGTAGCGAGTATGTCATGTGCGTTGCCCTCCTTTCTGCAGAACAGTGGTGCATTATGTACCGCTGTTTTTTGTTATTCAACGATTTTCTCGCTTCGCCATAGACCTATGAGCCACTTCGGAATCAGACTAACAATATACTGACTGCTGTTCATGCCCTGCTTTTTTGCCTGTTCCTTTATGCGCTCCTTTGTGCCTTTCGGCACAATCAGTGTGATTCGGTCATATGCTTGGCGGTTAAACTCGTTGATGTAGTCATAATCCTGCTTCATGCTCCACCCTCTTTCAAATAATAGTAATGCCGCACAGACCTTTACGCCCAAGCCCGTACACTCGCAACTGCCTGTCAGTGTGCGCTCACTGACTGCCAGCCTGTGCGACATCCAGCGTTTTCGGGGCGAGAATCCGCTGGCAACTCACGCCCCATTGGACGAACCCCGTCCAGTAACCGAACATTCCGTTCATCCTTTCTTCTGTTCGTTCAGATAACGCGCAATGCGCTCCTTGTTCATGCGGTCAATTTCCTGCATGAGTTCCAGCTTCTTTGCGATGGTCATTGTGTTGCCCTCCTTTACGGCAGAATCGTGATTGTTACAAACTGCTGACCGGGGAAACGCTTCGCGGCTTCTTCCTTTGCGGCCTTCTTGGCTTCTGCCAGCGTCCAACCAGCCCCGAACCACTTGCTCATGTCCTTGTCCTGCCCAATCTGGAACAACCACCACCCGCGCCCTCTCGGTGCTTTGCCGTGGCTGAACTGATACTCCCTGTCGCTGAAACTCACTGTCATTGTGTTGCCCTCCCTTTCTGCTGACTGTCTGCCAGCAAAGATATAATAACATATATTTGATAATATGTCAACCCCCAATTTTTATGAGTTCAGCCACAGCACCGCCACCAGAAAGATTGCAATCAACTCAACCACGCACATAGCGGCGAGTTCAGCAAGCCGCCGCCAGTCAAACAGCGGCTTGCTGTGCTTGCCATGATACATCATTATCCCTCCGTTTCTGTGCCGAGCAAGAATCTTACTGCCTTATCTGCGGCAGTTGATGCGCCCACCAGCAGACGCTTGTTGTTTTTCAGTGCGGTCAACCAATTCTGGATATAAGCGGCGTTGTTGCGGAATGTCGTTGTGGTTTCCAGCCCGAGGATGTTCATGATTGCGCAGGCACCAATCTCCGCAATCAATTCCTCTTTGCTATACACGTCACTGCCGAAGTTCGCCCAACCTGTGATGCCTGTGCGGTCAAGCCGTTTTTCCGCGCCTGTGCTGTGTACACACTCATGAAATGCAGTGTCGTAAAATGCTTCTGAACTGACGAACTTTTCAAGTGCTGGCAAGTGGATTGTGTCTTGCGCTGGCCTATAATATGCACCACCAACGTCCACAAATTCCAGTTTGATTCCTTCCCGGTTGAGATACTGGTCAAGCACTGTTTGCGCGTGTTCAATCGGCTTGTTGTCGAAGGTCTTGTCTTCCGCAGTGTATTTCGCCTTGATGCCCTCACAATCATCAATGTGAAACACACGGGAATATTTCAGCAGAGGAATCTTTTTTACGTCTCCGGTTTCTGCGTCCACATCCTCAAGGATTTTCCAGAACACAACCATGCGGGACTTCGCACCTTTTTTAATCTTGCCACCTTCCTTGGCACACTGGTTAAAACTGATGTATTCGCCCGGCTTGCCGAGTAGAATCTGGTTCAGAATGCTATAACTGCGGCCTGTGGCATGGCTGACAGTGGAATCACTGCCGACCCACGGTTTCTGCCAAGGGATGATTCCTTGTTCCATCTGCTCAATGATGCGCTCGGTGATTTCGGTGTAAATGTCCATGTTATCCTCCTTTTCTGCGCCGGGGATTTCAGCCGCCCCGGCTCGGCTTTGTCTGTCACTCAATCACACCGCGCTTTTTCATGTCGTAGAAGCACCAGCGGTTGACCGTGTATTCATCCATCGTCTTGAATGTGTCCATCTCACTGTCGAACTGCGCTTGATACCGTTCAATCATTTCTCTCTGATTGCGGATAGTGTTCCCGAAGTAATCATACCCGGCATCAAGGTCACTCGCCATATTTTTGACCATCGTTGCCAGCATGGCCTTCTTGTCTTCGAACCAAATTTCAAACCAGTCATCGCGGTCGGTTACTCTGATGCTTGCCATTGTTGAACCCTTCCTTTCCGTGAGCACTTCCTGCCCACGGCTATATAATACCACTTATTTATAAATATGTCAATAGCCAATTTCAAACTTTTTTCAGACAGCCCAAGCCCCCGCCAGTGATGTATATAGAGTGATAGTGTTACAATGTTACAAAGTTACATCACATTTTGGCCTATAGGAAAAATTATTTTTTTTTGGTATCTTTCAGAAAAAAATATTTTTTCTCTATAGGCATATGTGTTTTGCATGTAACAGTGTAACATTGTAACACTCATGGCAGTCAACGGGGAATTTTCACCTTCGCCAACTGCCTGATAGCTTCGTCCGTTTCCTGCACGCTGATTTCCATCCGTTCGTGCATGTCTATCACACAACTGCTGGCCTGCGCCAGCGTACACATACCATTGTGCAAAAACTTCTTGAGCGTGGTAATCCGTGCGTTCTGCTCGACCGCCTTTTTGACCGTCACTGTGTTTTCCTCCAATCAGCGTATTTTGACCTCATAACCGAGGTTCTGCAACATTGCGATTTCTGACAGAATGTTGTCGCAAATCCAGTCAACCGTTTCTCCCGTGGGCGTTTCTGTCTGCCGGGTTGCCCATGCTTTGCTATAGCACCACTCATTATCAATCCACAAGTACAGTGTCCACGCCCTGTTAGTGCCGTCCCAAGTGATTTTCGCTTTCGGTGTTGCCTTTGCCATTGCTGTGTCTCCTCCCTTTCTGTTATACCCTATTCACCCCGGCAAATTCCTTCCGTAATTCCTTGATTCTTGCGGCCTTCGGTTCATCCTGTGCCGCGCCATTTAAGCTGATAGTGTGCGCATGGTCTTCCGCACATTCCCACTCTTGATTGAGCATCACCCATACACCATCTGTGTCTTCCCAACAATCCAGAATGCAACTGCGCTTGCTTGCTGGACAGGCCATCATGATTTCATGCGGTGTGAGTTCAGTGTACATTGTGATTCCTCCTTCTGTATGACTGCCGGGAACTTCCCCCGTCCCGGCTCGGGGTTGTTTTTAGTAGTTGAGCACTTTGATTGTATCTATTCCGTAACTGTCGCCCTTGCTGTCTTCAATAATTTTAATCAGCCCATATTCTGCGAGTTTATACAATGTTTTGCTATTGCAGTGCGTGAGCACTTCTCCACGCCGAGCGGCCTCCCAATACTTTTTGCAATATCCTTTGTCAATAAGTTCTTCCACGTAATCCAGCCGAATTGATTTGTGTGTTGTTCTAATCCATTCTGGATAATCAAGTTCCCTCGCGATGTCAATGTCTCTAATTGCTTCATCAAGAACCCTTTGCTGTGCGCTGGTAAGTTTCATCCTGTCGTGCCTTCCTTTCTACCGGGAATCCCTCCCGGTGATTTAATAATACCATATATTTATAAATATGTCAATAGTCAATTTTAAGAAAAATAAAAAACAAGCCCGGGGAACATCCCACGGGCTTGCACTGCTATTGCAGTTTCCTCATGACCCCATTGTACAAGCGCTCATTCATCACCTGTATTGTTGTCATGAGTTCATCCATGACCGCACAGACATCGGCTTGCGGTTTTCCGTCTATGAGCCGTGCGAACTCGCTATCACCGTCATAGTGGATGGCACCATCTGCCAGCGAATACCCGGAGAATGAATTCCGGGTTTCTGTCTGCGGTTCATGTGTCGATTCTTCCAGATGGTCGAGGATTGTGTAGAATGCCGCCAGTTTGATTGCAGTGTTGGCGTTTGGTGAGCGTGTGCCTTGACACTCCGCGATTGCTTCAAGCAGGTCTTGCTTCGTTATCAAGGCGCGTCACCTCACATCTGCTCAATCTGGTTCACAAGCTGTTGCATCTGCTGTTTAATCTGCTCGTTGGGAGCATCCTGCATCAGTTCCTCAATCTGATCGGCAAGCTGTTCCGCACCGCCACCGCGAGAATAGCGTCCCATGCTGTCACGCCGAGCATTCTGCCCACGTCCACGGGCATAGCTATTGCCGCCACCTGTCCGGGAGTATCTGCCGCCACCACGGTATGAACCGTCCCCAGAATAGCGGTAACCGCTGCCACCCATGTTGCCGTTGTCATAAGCATAACCACCGCGCTGGGAGTATTCTTCTTCATCGGCTCTTTCGACAATGTTGCAGATGTGGTCTACCGCCGAAGCCATATATTTGATAGTTTCAACATCCTCTTTAGAATACTTGCCATTCTGCGAATACTCGGCCAGTTCCTTCATCAGTTTTTCTTTCAGTTCGTACAGTTCGTGCATTTTTTTCTCACCCCCTTTTTACGCAATCCGAGCAATGGTCAGATTCGCATTCTGCACCTCAATCACGGGAGCAGGAGTAACAGTCGGGTCAGCGGTTGCCGGGACTGCATCAACGCTCAGCGAGAAACAGCAACAGCGCGGAACTTTGATAATTGCCGTGCTGGTCACGTTCCCAAAATCACCGACAGCCGCAGGCGTAAAGATTGCTCTGCTGGTCAATCTCGGTTCTCCGTTGACCGTCAGCGCGACCGCAATCGGTGTGACTGTGCCGCCCTCAGGAATCGCAATGTTCCCGTTGAAAGTCACCTGATAATGAGCAAACCTGTTGCATTGGTTATTACCATTAGCACCCTTGAGAATAAAATTCCCTGTATCATCCTCATGATAAACATAACCACGATTGCAAGGAATAGAAGCTCTGAACAGCACAGGCCCGTTCAAGGAAACAGACTGCACTTCATTATACAAAAATTCGCAAGCCATGCTAACACCGCCTTAACCGTTGCAACCGCAACCGCAACCGTTATTATTGCATGAGAAAATCGGGGTCATACCGTACACGGGCATGGACGGGACAGGGCAAGAGCGGAGTTCCTGCACAAGCTGGTTCGCAGTGGTAGCCTGTCCAGCGCGGATAGCCGCCGTCTGCACATCCTGAGAAGCCTGACCACGCGCAAACAGAAGTTCCTGACGAAGCTGTGCAATGGTTTCGTTCTTTGCGTCAATTTTGTCCTGACAAAGCTGGTCGAGAATCCTCTGCGTGTTGGCAGTGTTATTGACAATAATGTCACGGATTCCATCAGACACCGCCGCGCGGTCAGCACAATTTTCCTGCTGAACAACTGCCTGCAACTGCTGAGTGGCCAGCCTGTTATCACAACAGCACTGCGCAAGCTGAGACTGTACCGCATTGAAGCCCTGTGCCTGTGCGGTCTGCGCGGCGAAAGCAGTCTGCATGTTGGCAATCTGACGGGCATTCGCGCCCTGTTCGACACCAGCAAATCCGTTGGCAAGAGCCATCTGCATATCACCACAGCAGTTGCAAAGCTGAGTGGACAAGTTGTTCACGCCCTGCTGAATGCCGTTGACAGTGGTGTTGAGCATCTGGTCGCGGAATCCATCATTAATCTGATTGGACTGATTCATCCACGGGTACAGACCGCCAGCACCGCCATTATTGCCGATACCATAGCCATTGTTACCCCAGCCGTTATTGCCAAGCAGAAGCAGGAACAAGAGTATAATCCACCACCCGGACGAGTCATTGCCGAAACCGCCATTGCCACCGCCCTGATAGACAGGATAGCCACCAGCATAACCGGTCGGGCCAACCAGCATGGTCGCCGGGATGCCACCACCGTTTTCGTCAGTAAGAGCCATTGAGCAAAACCACCTTTCAAATAATGTATATACATTTCACCTCATGCGCACTCGGTGAAAATGTATCAATTAAAACGCGCCTGCACAGATAATTCACCCGTGCAAGCGCGTTGTTATCTCATCATATTCTGGAGCATGTTCGCCATCTGCACAGCCCGGTTATACTGCTCTTGCGACACTCTGCCGCTATTGAGCAACTGTTGGACTTGCTGGCGCGGGTCACCATGAAACCCTTGCTTGAATTGCTGAAACTGCTGAATGATGTTTCCCAGATTCCCAGCACCGTTCGGCATGGCGTTTCCGAACATCTGAAACAGTGGGTTACTCATCAACAGTCACCTCTTTTTTCGGCTTACTGTTAGAACGTGTCGTAAGGCCGTCCAGCTTGCTCTGTAATGCGTCCAAACGCTCACCAAGTAGATTTACTTCATCCTTGGTTGCAAACGGTTTAGAGGCCATTTCCGTTGGAATATGGACGTTGCTCGGCTGGCTCTCCCTGATAGTGTAGTCCAGCGTTTTGATAGACGGCATTCCGCTTGCATCAGCAGATTTGATGTAAATCGTCTGCCGCTCACTGTCCCAAAGCTGGACAGTGGTGTTCGGTGCTACCAGATAGGACTTCGCCCCGGCTTCACCTTGCACCCATATGATTCCGCTGGTCATCTGCTGTGCCTGTGGCTGTGGCTGTGTGGGCTGGACAGACGGCACTGTCTGCGCCTGATTCTGATAGGCGTACTGCGGCTGTTGGTAGTACACTGGCTGATAACCCACGGGGAAATAGCTGTTGTATGGCATTTTCAATCTCCTCCGTCTGCCTTAAACCAGAAATATTGCGGAATTTCTCTGCGGCTGTCCCATGAATCATATAGCCTTCCGTCAACGGCTGTAGCAACGTGGTTGCCAAATCCCAAGACAAAAATTCCTTTCGGGTGCTCATTGACGAAATCCTCTGCCGTGTAACAATCCGGGCAGTCACTCTCAATGGCTCTGCGCTGGAATCCGTGCTGACGCAACACTGCACCCCACACGCTATTGCTTGACGGCATGTCACCCATCAGAAACCCGTTGACCGCTATCATAGCATATGCCGTTTCCCAGCCCACATTTAAGGCCACGGAAACGGCACGAATTACACAATCCCCGACACTGCGCGAAGCAGGGTTATTGTTAAACTTTTCCCATGTCACTTGCCATCATCGACCTCTGCCGGGTCATCAATCTCATACCAGACTTCGCCATCCGCAACGTGCGCCGCATCAGCAAGTCCCTCGCCTATGATGTAGGCAATGACACTGCCAGCGGACATAATTACGCCAGAAACCGTTTCAACTGTCTGCGCATCCACCTTGAATGCCAACAGCAAACCCGACACAAGACCAATAATAGCCATCCAGAATTTACGGCTTGTCAGTTTCGCTTTCCAGTCAATCACCAACGGAATCAGCCCCTTCCCTTTATGTCCCGGATGTCGTGTTCAACCTCGTTCATGCGGCCTTCAAGCTGGAAAGTGCGCTCCACAATCTGATTGTGCTTGTTCACTTTGTCTTCCAACTGTTTCAGCCGAAACTCAATCAACCGTTGGCTGGTGATAATACCCAGCAGACTTCCGACCGCCGTACCTGCCAGTGACAGCAACGCCACGATTATTGTTTCACTCATCCGCACCACCCCCTTGCAGTCAAATTAATTCCGCGCCGGGAAATTGTGCTCTGAGTTCCTCCACCTGTGCAAGCGTCAGCCCCGGAATTTTGATTGTATATGTTTTGATTGTGGGCTGTTCGCCATTCAGCACTGCCCACGTTTTTGCGCCGACAATGCCATCAGCAGACAGCCCGTTATCTATTTGAAAAAGCGTCACTGCCGCCAGAGTGCGCTTGCCAAAAATCCCGTCAGCCGTTCCGCAATCATAGCCACGGCTGTTCAGCATTTCCTGCAAGTGTTTGACATCCGCTCCCCGGTCACCCTTGCGCAATGTTGGCAATGGTTTGACTTGACCGCCACGAATGTCCGCTATCTCCTCGGCAGTGTACAGACCCGCAGGAATCCCGTAATGCGTCCAGCGTTTGTCAAGCGGCTTGCGTTGAACACCGTTTCCGCACTCAATCGTTTCGCCGCCACCAATGTATAGCCCTGTGTGGCTCATCTTGCCGTCCCGCTGGATGAACACACAGCACACGCATTCTGGCATGTCCGCGATTTCACCACGTTCAAGCCAATTTCCCTTGGTCTTGTATTGCGTGGTTGCGCCGTCCCCGTACAGGTCAATGCCGACCTGTTTCAAACACCAGTCCGTAAAGCCCCGGCAGTCAAAACATCGGTCGCCTTGCCACTGGCAACCATCGCAGTTCGGTTTCGGGTTGTTGCTCCGCAGAACCTGACATTTGCTGATGATTGCAGTGTGCTCGGAGTGCAGACCATAGCGTTTTCTGCGCTCCGTTGGTGTGCATAATGCACCCCATGCACCGAAAACATAAGGCGAGCCGAGTTGACTGACCGCCGCTTCGACTACGCGCAACGGCATATCACTCATTCCCGGCTCACCTCCTGTTTTCCGCGCTTGCAAGAAAATTATAGCATGGCGGTTTTACCGTGTCAATACATTTGCAAACATTTTTTGAAAATTTATCTGAGTTAAAGTGTTATTTAAGTTGGAATCAACTTACATTGATAGCATCTGCATTGTTTCCGTGATTCCAAGGCCGTAACATCATATTGTTCGACACGAGGGTTCCATCGCAATAAAGTGTATTGCTTATTGCTTCCAAGTATGCTGTTTTTTCTGAATCGCCGTCATTGATAACCATAGCATATGTTCCACCAGTGTGATGAAAAAAACAATCTCTAAAGCGTATAAACATATTCCCACCTGCATATCCCATTGTTGTATGCATGAAATACGCACCAAGTCGGCACATATACGCAGAATCATAGTTTTCAGACGGTTTCCATGTGGGGTCAGTATGGGACTGAAAATTGCATCGATCGAACAAAATGTCTTGATTCTTGTATAATCCAAGTCCAACAGCGGCAGTTTGATATGATATGAAGTCACAGTTTTCAAACACAAGTTTCATCCCGTTCGTATCAGCAGGACGGTTGTCCACGTGAACTGCATATGACCCTGTTGTTTCTGTTCCGTCTGATGCAGTGTGCGTTGCTATGAACGTGAGGTTCTTTATGATCCCGTTCGTAGCGATCTCAGCAGGAGGAGTGTTATAGTTCCCTGTGTTGCTCTGGACGATGCACTTTGTTTTATCAACGCCGATGATCGATATATGTTTTACGGATGCCAACCCAGACCACGGGTAAGAGCCACTAAGTGAACGCATCAAACTGAATCTTCCATACGGGGTGCTCTTTGGGTGGACGATTATGGTTGCGTAGTCTCCGGTAACAGCTTCGATCGCTTGCTGGATCTCAGTATAAGCCAGTCCTTCGCCAACATGGATTTCTTGAGACAAGACGCGGGTGTCATCTTGGTTGGTAACGATCGCCTTTATGGTTGCGTTAAGCGCCCACTTGGCTAACGTTGAAGCGTTCAAGATGCTGGTTGCGCTTGGTTCTACATACAGCATGCTATACCCGTTTTTCACGGAAACGGTCTCAAACGCAGACGCACTGTAGAACCCGATTTTTGTGGGGGAGGTTGTTTGTACGTTAACTGGTACGCTTACTACGTTCTGGCTCGGTGTAAGCGTGTACGTTTTATCAGCGTACTTTTCGCCAGTTTCGCTGTTCCAGAACGAGATACTGAACGTTTTTTGTGTGTTGTTTTTTACATAAACATCTATCGTTGTGACGATGGCATTTGCCGGGATAGTTAGTTCTTTCGGTATCCATATGTTGTCGTTGGTTGCGTTTGAACTCGTTACGTTATTTTCGTCATACACTGTCGTTTCCGGAAAGAACACATCAAGTTTACCGCTGATAGCTTCTATCTCGGTGCTGATACCGTCAACATCTTGGATGATGCTGTCTATAAATGGCACGAAATCGTTAAGCATGTTAGCTGTTGCTATTTTATGCCCGTTCACATAAACTTTACTATAATCAAAAGGCATATACATTTTATCAGTAAAAAACAGCGCAATGGCAGCTCCATTAACAAGACTATTATACGGAGCAAATTCAAAATCAGTACCGTTAAACAATAAAACAGTTACATTATTGAAATTTGTATAAGAAAGAGAAATTGATGTCGATATGCTTTTATGATTTCCACCATAGACAAAATATCCAGATCCAATTGTTACAGTCTTGTTGACTGTATCCCAATCAATTCGGGATGTACACAAACCATAATTATAAAATGTCGACAATGATTTTAAGCTGATAATTTCTTCAATCTTCTCATCTATTTCATTAACAAACGGCACAAAATCATTTAATATGTTGGCAGTTGTGATTTTGTTGCCGTTCAGATATACATTGTCGTAGCTAAACGGTGTATACATCTTGTTAGCGTTGAAAAGAGCGAGTGTCGCTCCGTTTATGAGCTTGTTAAAGGGTACAAAGCTAAACGTACTACCGTTGCAAACAAGAGCAGTCGTGTTGTTGAAATCCGTGTATGCCAGAGTAGTTGCAGAACTTATCCCAGTGTAACTGCCACCGTATATAAAGAAGCCAGTCCCAAGCGTGACAGTGTTATTTGTCGTATTCCAGTCTATGCGCCCATTGAACAGACCGAAGTTATAAAAACTTAACGCGCTCTTTAAGTTGTTTACATCACCAACACTTGCACCATCAACATTCGCCCTCGCCTGTACCTTCTGTGCGTACGTCAGCGTCTGCGCAGAATCATACCTGACCGCTTTCGTTGCCGCCGCATTCGCCGCCGCCGTGGCCTGTTCACATGCGTCAATCTGCGCAAGCAATTCGCTGATGTCAGGGACGGCTTCACCGCTGTCAATCAGGTCGCCAGCTACCGTCCTTTGCACCGTGCCGATTGCGGCATAAATGCAAGTGGTCGTTCCGCTGACCGTGTTGAAAATAGCAAGCTGGAATCTCCCCGGCACGTTGTAGCAATCCTGATGCAGTGTGATAACCGCCTTGCCATTCGTCACACTGCCAGTCAGCAGGATTGTCGTGTTGTTCGCCCTCATGAACCGTGCCGACACACTGCCAGTCAGCGCCAGCGGATTGCCGCCTTGCATCGCAGAAATAACAAACTGGTGCGCTCCGCTTTCGTTCGTGAATGTCATGCCATGCAGTGAATCAACCGTGATGGGCGCGTCCAGAAACGCTGTTTTGTTGATAACGATGTTCGCCATGCTGCTTTACTCCTTCCTAAGCCCCACAACTATTATTCCGTTTTGATTCTGAATTATAACGAGGTCGGTATATCCTTCATAAACTTCAAGCACCTCTTGCGATTGTTCATTTGTGCATATCATTTTTTCTGTTTTAGTTTTGTCACTAAATATCTGAGCGGCCTCAATGAATGTATGGATGTCCTGCAAACCAATCCAGAGCACCCTTTCAAACGCACCACACCTGTTTACAACAATAACTGTTCCATCATTAAGTTTAAGCAACCTCACGGAATAACCACCTCCTGCGACCCATCAGCATTGATTCGGATAGTCTCACCGCCGACAATGGTCTCGCCACGTTCAGCGGCTTCTGCAAGCTGTTTCTGCCGCTCTGCGCGTTTCTGCTCCAACTCCGCTTCTGCGGCCTTTTGCTTTGCTTCAACCCTCGCCTGTTCGGCTTTTTTCAACTGCGCTAATTTCTGATACATTCCGACAACGGTTGCACAGTTTTCAACACTTCTAACGGACAGGGAATCAAGGTCAACAATCAGGCTTTGAATAAGAGTAAGTGTGTCCATGCTTTTTCTCCTTTGTTATAACCGTTAAACGCTTGCACCAACATAATAAATAGTTGCCGTGGTTGGGTCTCCAACATGGCCATCAGTTTTACCCGTGACAAGCCAACCGTTATGCGACCCAGTCGGGCCAGTGGAAGCAGAACCATAAAGATAATCTCCACGTGGGCCAAGAGTAACTGACGGCAATGTAATATTTATGCCTGTTATAACCGTCTTACTCATCAAGCTAACGGATGTTCCGCCGATGCTGAATGTGTTGCAACTTAGAGTTGCGATACCGCCAGTGTTTGCGCTCATTCCATCTGCGTGGAAATTTGTCGCATATAGATTTGATGCTGTTGTTTGCCCCGTCATCAAACTGTCGATTTTACCGTCAACCGTGGTCAAACGTTCGATTGTGGCGTATTTCGCATCTAACTGTCCGACCGTTGCATACTCGCCCAAGTCAACCTTCGCCGCTTGTATCTGTATTCCTTCTGGCGACAAGTTGATTGCAGAAATGATGCCAGATTTTTCAACCCTCAACTCTATCAAATCACTGGCAATCTTAAACAGCGATGTTGCCGCCTGCTGTGCTTCGCCGATTTCGGTTTCAGTGGCTATAAGTTGGATATACCGTGCAGTCTGTTCAAACGCCGTTTCATACGCAAGCTGATACCGCTCTTGCAATTCGTCCCAGTAGGATTCAGACGCAATGATGGCAAACCGCTGGTCATCCTTTTCGACCTTCATGTCGTACTTGATTTTTAGAATATCGAGTTCTTCTTTCAAGTCTTCGACACCGCCACCGCCGCCACCGCCGCCGCCGCCTGTGGCTTTTTCGACCTTCTTTTTCAGTTTGTCAAGTTCGGACGCAAGATTGATTGCTTCGTTGGCAAGCGTCAGTCTGCATTTCCCAATATCGTCATACACTGACTGATAGTAAATGCTGGTAATCAGTTCGTTCTCGACCGTGTTGTATTCTGGCAGTGCAAGACGGTACATTGTGCCGAGCCGATAATAATCAAGGTTTTCGCCCGTTATCTGAAACATATGCTGTGCATCAATCGAGATTGACACTTTCGGACGCTTGTGCAAGTTCAGATATTTGTTGACGATTGCGACACGTTCTTCCGCTGTCAGCGCATCCCCGGAATCCAGATATTCCTCCACAACGCCATACTGGTTGATTGTGTCTGCGTCAATATAGCCGCCCGTCACGCCATCCACATATACCCTTGTGCAGAGTTCACTATCATCATAGGACACAACACAATTTGAAATGTTTCTGGACAGCCGCCCTTCTGCCGATGCCACTGTGGGCTTGCGTCTAATATTGATGCTCCACGGCAGACCCTCCACCATGTTGAAATCTGCATAATAATCAGGCAGTTGGTCAAGCAAATCCATAAACAGGTCAAACAGCGTGTCGTGGTTAACCTCAATGTTTATCTGTTCAGTGCTTGCTTGAATTGTCCCAACAACCCACGGCACAATATTATTAATCCGTACATGCTGTGACGCAAGAATCTGTGTCAGAACCGTCTGTGCATCCCCGGCATAGACAGTTTTCTCGACATCCGTTTTGGTGCTGATTTTGTCCTTGTCGGGAGTTGTCTGACCGCCATCTCCTTCCCCACTGCCGCCGCCATCCTTCGGATTCGCAACGGGCGTTTCTTCCTGTGTCTGTTCCTGCGTTTCTTCTTGCGTTTCTGTCTGTGTTTCTGTGTTGTTGGCAGATTGTACAGTCAGCGTTGCCGCATCAGATACAACCGCCGCCCCGGTGGCATCCGTGATAATGCACCGATATTTGTAGCCATTCCGAGCAGAGATTGCGCCGATTGACAGTGACGCAGTTGTCGCAGACTGCGCGGCAGAATTCGTCCAGTTGCCTGACGGGCTTCGGTACTGCCACTGATAACTCAGGCTGTTTCCAGTGGCTGTCACACTGAAAACCGCTGTGCCACCCTCTGCAACCGTTGCGTCTGCTGGTTGCGCAGTGATTTTCGGCGCGGTCACTGTGACAACATTCAAACCTTCATTCGCTATGCTGTCATCCAGTATGCTGATAGCGTGTTCCAGCATGACCGTTGTTTCCCCAGTGACATAATCCTTCTGCAAGTTGGACACACGGTAAATGCCCTCTTGCCCGGCCGGGGAACACATCTGCACGAAGTCCCGGATTGTGATTTCCTCGTTCTTCGGCAGAATCATTGTCGCACTGGACGGCGGCGAAAGTTCAAGTGACAGTGACGCACTGACCGGATGCAACCGCCCAACGATGTTCATGTTCTTATCGTAGAGCATCGGCAATGTTATTTCAGTGGTCTGTCTCAATAGTAAAGCCCCCTAACCTTGAACACCACATTGACGCTCTTGTTCGCCGTGAAGCTGACGTTGTTTTCCTGCCCAGCAACGGCGCGGAGGTCATCACTGCTATACGGATTACGTTTTTCAAGCAGGCTGTTGTTGTTACCGTCCCGGATATGCAGGAAATGCTCATCATCATACCTGATGTGGATTTGCGCACCGTTTGCCATGCCCGTCATCCCAGACACGGTCATTGTCGTACTCCCGACATTCAATGTGAAGTTCGTCAATCCCGCCGCCCTTGCAGTTATGTCAACCTCAACAAATCCATCTGCGGCATATCCTCCGCACAGAAGTTTACCAGACCCGGAAGTGCCTGTCAAGGACAATGTTTCTTCAAGTTCATCTTCCCAGTATGGCAGACCCGGAGCGAAAAACACCAACGACAACTCATCCGTCCAATTCAGCGCAGACGCAATAACAGGCGGTGCTTTGCACAGTACGTGCAACTGCTCACCGATCCTGTCATTGGTTTTCAGAATGCCGCCGTTGACCGCCCATTTTGCGACATCCTCGCAAATCCGCTGTCTATCCGCTGGTCTGTAGCGGTGTATTTCAAACGTGATTGTGACTGTTGCATCCCTCAGATACCTATTGGACAGATAACCGCCATTTGACCGCGCACGGCTGGAAAAATAATCTTGGAACTGCACATCTGCATACTGAATGTCGTGAATCAGAATGTCGGGAGATATGCTGTCCATTGGTACATCGTCAAGCCACACTCTGTATCTGCTAATCATATGCCATACCTCCGCGCCCTAACCTGTGTTGCGAGGTTACTGCTAACCCGCTCCGTCACAACATCACCGACACGTTCACCATTCATGTTGATAGACACACCAGCCATAGCCACACGCACCGCATTTGCAACCGCGCTTGCGAGTTCCTGCGAATTTATGCCGCCAACACTGCCGCCATCCTCATTGCGCCACTGCCGAGCCTGTGCCTGATTCAGAATAGTCTCGCCACGGTGCAGGCTCGCAACATATCCATCATACGGCACATAGTTCAGACCGCTTGCGCGCATGAACGTATCATCAAACACCGCGCCAAGCCCAGTATCGTTAATTCCGTGCAAGCCATAAGTGCGGAAATTGACAGCAACATTGATGTTCCGAGGAATTCCAGCAATCTGTGACTGCAAATCCGTCAAATACTGATTCGCCGCATTTGCATATTCCTGATACTTTGCTTGCGCATCTGCGAGGTCAGCATTCATAGTTTCAATGTCGGTTTGTATGGTTTCAATCTCTGACTGCAATTCTTGGAAGTCGTTTAGTGCATCCGTTGCCACATCAATCTTTTCAAACTGCTGGTCAGTAAGATTTTCCTGATTTAACTTGTCAATCAAATACATCAGTTCAAGATAATTTTTGGACGCAATGTCTTCTGGTCTATAGCCCTCCGTTTCACTTAAACCGATTTCCTGCAATACCTCATTCAGATTTTTTTCTGCTATAGACCGTTTCGCCGTTGCACTTGTTTGTTTATCAATCAGGTCAATTTGCTTTTCAACAACTTTGCTGGCCTGTTCGGCAAGAACATTCTGTTTGTCTTGTAACGCTTGTGCCACTGCCTGCGCACGAGCATTGTTAAACCATTCTTCCGCAGTCTGTTTGAGTTCGTCTCCCTGTGCCTTGATTTTGCCATTCACAAAGTCTATCTGGGTTGCAAGGTTCGGGCATAACGTAATAAGTTGTTCTGCAACTCCTTGCCATATTTCCAGATTTGTAGCCGCATTGCCAGTGCTGTCCGACATGCTGACAAGCGTATCAATCAAACTTGACACCTTTGCTTCATTATTGTCGGTTTCTGAGAATGCTTCTTTCATCGAATCATCAATGTCGGAAAACCATTCGTCGATTCCCTTTTCCTGCGTCCTGCCGTTAAAAAACGCTACAATCTGCGTAATCATGTTCGCCGCATCAGTCAGCAACGGGAACAGCCCAATGACGATATTCTGTTTCAACGCATCAATGGCAGAGTTCATGCTGTCAAGCGCATCACCGTATGCAACGCCCTTTTCTATGTCTTCTCCCGACATAATCAAGCCGAGTTCACGCGCACCTTCCAACAAGTCTTGTATGCCGTCAACACCACTGTCTAACAGTGCATTCAACCGCTGACCAGCACCGCGCCCAAACAATGCTTCTGTCAGTGCTCCGCGCTCAGGAGTTGAATCCATCTGCGCCAAAGAAAACAACACATCAGACAGCAACGATTCAGTGTTTCTATAGGTTTTCGGGTCAATCTGCAATGATTCCAGCGCGGCAGTGACATTTTCGCCGACTTCCATGCCAGCCATTGTTTTGTTTAGGTTGCTTATACCACGGGAAATGTCGCTAATGTTTGCGCCACTCTGACTGAGCGCATAATCCCACTGCTGATAGGCTTCGGAAGAAATCTGCAACGACCGAGAACCTTTGTCCACTGTGTCGGCATATGATGCAGTCATCTGCACTGCCTGTGCTATTGCGGACGATATTTTATCAATAACAGCAACGACACCAGCAACGGTCAGTGCGTCCTTGATTCCTTCTGCAATGCCTGTCATGGCTTCACCGAATGCAGAGCCCTTGCTTTCGGCCTGTGTCATGCTTGATTCATATTCGCTTGTATCCAGCGTCAACCGCGCCATCAGGTTAAACAAATCCATACAATCACCCCACTAACCGCCCAGCTTTTTGACCATATCCGAAACGATTGTTTTGCTATCCCGCTTGTCAATTCGTTCTGGCATCCAAACAGAATTTACATATTCTCCCGGTGAGATAACACCGTCATAATGCCGTTTAACAAGCAGATATATCAATTCTGTCTGATACCGTTCTATCTGTTCACGCCTAACCCGCGCCGCCAGTACAGACCGCAAAGCCACTGCATTCAGCGGCACATTGCTTTCCGTTAATGCGAGGACACATCGTCCTGCTCCGTAGGCGCGGACTGTATAAAAAAATCTTGCAGTTGTTCCTCCCACGCCTTTTTGAAATCAGCAAGGATTTCTGCGCCGTTCATGTCTATTACTTCCTGCAACGGTTTCCCTTCAACCGCTGCCATAATGCGCAGTGTGTCCATGCGGTGCTTTTCTCCAAACAACAGCGGGAACAGTTCTGCATATGTCCGCAAGATAAAGCGAAGTCCATTACGCTGTTTCAGACCAATACCGCGCATTGTACACCGTCTAAACGCTTCAAATACCTCATTGTCTGCCGCAAGATTGCCCATTGGCTCTGCGCATTCTACTAACAACGCAGACAGTTCAAGCGTGTTCATATCCTTGATTTTCTTCATGTTGGAATCCTCCATAAACGTAAAGGGAAGGAAAACGGCAAATCTGTTTCCCCTCCCTTTGTAATTAAGTCACTGGCAGTAAATCCACTGCGAGCCCTGATAAGGTCACGCCGCAGGGTCGAGGAAAATCACCTCGAACGGTGCGTAGTCATAATCCTCAACACTATCCTGATAGGCGTGGAACTCAAACGGGATAATACCTTCACCCTTGTCGGTAAAGGTCAGCGTCATGCCATTGTTGTTCAGCGCGTTCTTGAGTGCAATCAGCACCAGACCACCGTCTGACATATCACCAACCCACACAAGGGAATTCAGATAATCAGTTCCCTGAATTGCAGTGTGCATCTTGACAGTGGTCTTCTGACCAGTGGTGGAAGATTCACCAGTGGCAAGCACCTTCGCAAAAATTTCCGGCCTGATTTCTACCAGCGTACCAGTAAGCTGTGCGTCCACGGAGTCCACAAACGCGCCACCCTTGAACCGATAACGCTTGCCGTCAACCTCAGGCTCACGGATTTCGCTGGTAACAACGAACGTACCGCCGCCACGGGTTGCGCCGAGCAACTTTGTGCTGTCCTGCAATGCTGTCGCAAGTGCCGCTCTCAGCGTGGTTGCGTTCTGATAGGAGGAATAATCAAACCCAATCAGAAATGCGCCAGCATTCAACTGCAAGTTCTGAAATGTTTCAGTTCTGCACGGAGTAACCATTCCTGCAACTGGCATTCATTTCACCCCTTTATTTGTGATAACAATTTATCTGCATATTGATATATGCGTACCTGATTTCCGGGTCTTCGTCCGTCTGCAACTGGACAAACGGTGTTCCCGGCCTGATAACCACATAACCGCCATCGCAGGTGATTCTGACACCATCTCCGATTGCGGCTTTTATTTCGTCAACCTTGTCCAATATCGCGGCATTGCCAGTGTCACGATACCAGACTTGTGCGTAATGCGTAGCGGGAGCAAGCGGCTCAGATTCCACAAGGCTGTATGTGATGTACGGCAGTTGCGCCTCGTCCGGGACAGTGCTGGTTGTGTAGGCTGGCAGTCCGAAACCACTGTAAAATTCGTATAACGCTTGTGCAGTGTTTATCATGTCAGTTCCCACCTCTCAGCGGTTACCTGCCCAATCTGGAACGTGGCAACGCTCGGTGTCTCGCTGTCGGTCACGTTAGAGGTCACCCGGAACACAGCACCATCTTCAACACGGCGAAATACATCGTGATATTGAAGCTGAATGCCCTTGTCAACTGTTACGGTATAGACCTCGGTCACGCCCTGTTTTTCGGCAACCCTTGCCGCCAAGGTGTTGTCCTTTACTACTGCCGCTTGAAACTCTGCGCCTTCTGTCCAACTGTGGACGAAACCGCCCAGCCCGTCAGAAACCGTACTGCGGTCAAGCATGACGCAAGTTTCTTTCATCACATCAATCAGCGACATAGCGTGACCCTCCCGTCAAGCAATTTTCCGATATGCGTTTAACCGTGAGCGGAACTTGTCCTGCCATGTCAGTGTGCCGCCGCTGTTCGCACCACTGCCAGAAGCCTTGGTGTACGAATAGCCGCCGAAACTCTCTGACGTGTACGGGCTATCCAGAACCGCCTTGTTCGCTGTCTGCCAGTCAGAAATTTCCTGCACGATTTTCAGAAATGCGTTCGGCACACCCATAGCCACAACTGTCCCGGTAAAGGTTTCCGTTGCCAGCGTCACGCCCGTCTTGCCGTCATCGTCAAATATCACACCACCGTCATAGTAGGTGTAAATGCCGTCATTCAGCGCAGAGCCGACAATGCGGAATCTCTGACCGGGCTTGAGAAAGTCAAGGCTGATTGTGCCGTCTGCGATCTCAAACGTGTCATTGACATACATCAACTCAAAATAGTTGTGGACAAAATCGCAGACCTCAGTCAGCATCGCGCTTTCTCCCCTTTCGGGACGGTTTCTGCTCTGTCAGTTCCTCGTACCCGACAATGACGGGATAGCCAAGGCGGTTCGCACTTGTTGCCAACTCCGCAAGCCGTTCCGCAGTGACGGTCAATCCCTCCCGGGGGAAGATGTCTCCCGGGAGGTACTCTCTGAACCCGTCCGTCAAGTCGTAGAACTGTTGTTCAACCCGGTAAATCAAGTGGCACTGACGGTGACGTCGGCAACACCGTCCACATACTCAGCCCACAGAGCCATGCCCATCAGAGCGAAGGATTCACCAACGGCAGTGTTGTAATTGCCCTGTGCATGGAAGCCAATCAGATTGGTTTCGCCCTGCACAGTGTAGTTCAGCCCCAGACGGGCAAACTCACTGTCGCCGGGGTCGATGTAGTAAAGGTCGATGTTTTCCACGGGCGTGGCAATCACATGATTGCGCGGAATCTGCGCCGCCGGGAGCAAGAACAGCGTCCGATAACCCATGAAATTCTCAATGTAGGTCAGTCCGAAAGCGGTCTGCACAGTGATGTTCGCAGTACCAAGATAATCATACGCATCAAGGATGTTGGCAAAACCCACAACCTCAGTGACGTCCTTCTGAATAGTGGCGAACTTGTTCAGCACTTCGCCCTGTGCCTTTGCAAGAGCGGCCTGCCAAGTGGTGGCAGTCTTGGTGTTGCGCCCGGTAGCAGAAGTCAGGAACGTATAGAAGTTGCCCAGCACGACATTCTGAAGTTTGGTCAGGAATGCGTCATCTGATTTCTCAATCGCAACCTCTGCGCCGTAGGTGTTCACATCCTCAATCGGGACGGCCTTGGCGTACTTGTTCATCGTCAGGTCGGCCAGAGTGGACTGCACAATGGTCGCCTTGCTGTACGGAATCACATTGCCCGGTGCAACAGTGCCGCTTTCAAGTGCAACATCGGCAGTGTAGGAAATCAGGCGACTGCCTGGGGCTTTGCGAATAGGACGCATAACGCCCATGATGTTGCGCAGAGCATCCCAGTTGTCGTTAAACCGGGTAACGAAATCAATTTCGCGCGCAGTTACGTTCGTGTACACATTCGGCAGACTGTCGCGAGGCTGGGTAAGAGTTTCAACTTTTGTAGCAGGCATAATCTCAACCCCTTTTCTTTCACTTCATGAGTTCTGGATGTTCAGCCAATGCTTTCTGCCGCTCCGAAGTTGACATTTTGTAACGCCCGTGCTCATCACGAGCATAAATGTCGGCCCTTGTCAGAGTGGTGTTCTGCGCGGCTGGCGGTGTTTCCACGGTTGCGCCTTTCGTGCCTGTTGTCTGGATAAACGCGCCCCAATCGGTCTTGATGTCGGCTGTCAGTTTGTCAGAATCAACCAAATGACCGTTTTCGTCAAGCTGTTTGTCTGACAGGTCAGTGATTTTCAGAATAGCGTCAATGCGCTTGCTGTCCACATTTGCGGCTTTCAGAAGTTCAGCATATGCCGCCTTGACCTTTTCGGTCTTTTCGCGGGTAGCCGTTTCTGTCTTGTAATCGTCAAACGTCTTTTTCAGCGCATCATACTTGGCTTTCCAATCATCACCGTTTTTTGCTTTCAGCGCATCAAGTTCCTGCTGGACAGTGACCAGTTTTTCAGCATCCGCTTTGTACTGGTCACGCACTTCTTTCAGACCATTTACAGTGTTGGCATGTTCTTCCACAATCGCGCTGACCTGTTCGTCGGTCAAGCCCATGCCCTTCAAAAAGCTCCGAGTAACACCCATTTTCGCACCTTCCTTTTCTTTGGGGCTGTTCTTCGCCCAGTGCATTATCATGACAAGTTCTTCTGTCCCCTCAAATATAGCGGATATTTATACGTTTGTCAAGCATTGCAAGAAAAATTGCAGTTTTTTCGTGTTACAGACCTCAGATTGCAGTTTTTCCTGCAAAATTGCAAGATTTCCTGCAAAAATGTTACAATGTTACAGTGTTACACGAAAAACATATATGCTATATAGAGAAAAAATTTTTTTTAGTTATTTTTCAGAAAAAATATTTATTTCCCGTATAGAGAGAATTTGAGTGTAACATTGTAACATTGTAACGCTGTCTCTACTATCCTTATAGGATATGGGCTCTTGGCCTCTGCCCGTGTTACAAACAAAAACCGCCGTTTGTAACTGTGTAACAGCGCGGCGGTTTTGCTGGTTATGATTTTAATTCTGTTTCATACACTGTCTTGTATTCCGATATGTGATTTTCTATTGACGGTCTGATAAACGGCTGTGGTCTCATGCCGTGTGTTGTGTGCCACTGCCCTTTTGCATCCTGATACCTCCACGGGGTCTGTCTGCCGCCATCAGTGGCATAAATACCCGTGCCAAGTTCATTGTAAATTGCATACACTGGGCCAGCACCGACAACAACTGTCCTGCCCTCGTCTTCAACAGAGTGACCGATGCTGTTTTTCATTGCGCCTGTGTCTACTCGGCTTAATTCTTTTGCATAACTTTCGGCCATGCCGCCGACGATTTCAGATGCACGAGCAACCTGTTCGTTCAGCGCGGCCTTTATGTCTGTTATGTGGCTTTCAAAAACAACAACCGCCATTGTTAATTGCTCCTTCCTCTGTTGGCCTTCCACTCTTTGTATGTCATATCACCAACTGTGTAACTATGCCGTTTCCCTTCTTCATCAGTGTCATACGCAAGCCGTTCCCGGTGTGCCATCTTTTCATATTTCGGATAGACATACGTTAATGTGCATCGGCAATTGTACACAAGTTCGGGCGGTGCTGACGGGTCGCCAGGATAGTCAATTTCTTGTCCGTCAACCACAAACGGCTCATCTACCGGGACTGTTTGCCCGTCCAATTCCTGATGCGTGTCACGGGTTCTGTCATCAAGTGTAGCAAGCCATTTTTTCTTGACCTCAATTCCCATATCCTCGGCTTCGTGCAATCTGTCTATTCGTCCTGCATTCTGCGCCCCGGTCATGGCTGTTCTGGCAAACAGCACCATCTTGTCACCATTGCTGGCAGATAAGTCAGTAAACAGCCTTTTTGCAATGTCGTACACCGATTCACCTTGCACAATTCCTTGCGTCAATGCGTTCTGCACACGGCCCTCATTCCAGATATAATCCTTTTTCTCGTTGATCTTCCATTCTGGCAACATTTTCGGATTGTCTCTAATAAGCCTCTCAACCGTTTTCTGGTCATAAAATGCAAATGCGCCGAGTATCCGCAGGTCACTTTCCATTGAGTATGCAGTGTAATTCGCCGCTTCGCAAAATACGTTTTTGCTCGTTCCCCTGATGATTTCACGGGCTTTTATGTCTGCATTTACATAGACATTTGTGATGTCTGCCAACCGTTTTTTCCACATTTCTCCTTGGAAAACTTGACCTTTCAGCCAACTTTGGTATGCGGCCTTTGTAATTTTCCCGGATTGCATATCTGACAGCATTTTTGCCGCTTTCACTGCGTGGTCGGCAAGAAAAGTATCCATTTTTGATTTTATTTCATGTTCAGCTTGCGCGTATACTGCCCGAATTTTCCGCGCAAGCTGTTTCACCTGTTTGTCAACGTATGTCTCCACATAGTCAGCCAAATTGCAACACCCCCGTAAATGCCGCTATTTTACGTTTTAAGCGCGTCCAGCACTTCACAATATAAATACCCGTGTAAAGTGCCAGACGCGCTCAGAACGCAAATTAGACGGATTCCTGTGCGTTTTCGTCCTGCTGTTCAGTTTCGCCCTGCTGTTCGCCAATGTCAAACCGCCCGGACGCTTCTATATCCCGTCTGTACAGTATGCCGGGAATCTCATCCGAGGTGATGTTCGGCAACTTTTGCAGGACGGTTTCATCATCAAGATACTGCGCTTCAAGCATGACCATATCAACCTGTTCTTTCTGATTGCTGATTCTGTTCCGCTTGAAAACGGGAGTGTCCTCAATGCCAATCAGTGCGAGAATCTGCTGGACGAACTTGATAATCTGATACTCAAAATCGTCTGCATTTTCGTCCAATGGCTGATAGGCGGCGTCAATGTGGTCATTTGTAGACCCAGCCGCGATTGTATGCACATCCAGACCGCCGAAATCCTCGTAAATACCAGCGCGTATGCCGTCCAGATACGCCTGTCTGGCCTGATACGGGATTTCCTGCGTGTACGGTGTCACCGCACTGTTGTCAGTGTCAGCGACCGCGATGTGCTGAATCTTGAGCCTGTCCCGGAAACGCGCAAGTTCTGCATCCGTCATGCCACTGCAATTTGACAGAATCCAGTAAATTTGTGCGCAATCCGTCAAATCGTTTGCGAACCCTGACCGGATGAGGTCATAACTGTCAATAGCCCTCTGCATCCCGACCAGCGTTGACTGATGCAAGCGGCTACCCCACAGCGGCACAATCGGCAGTGCGCCATAGTTTTCACCGCCAACCACTTCCAGACCGTCAGCTTCGGAATAGACATAATTCTGCTTGTATGCGCGTTTCGGCTCGACCAATTCAAAATTCATCTTGCCGCTGTGCCGACCACCACGGTACTTGCTATAACCGTCTTCTTCATACAGAATCGCGGTCATCTGCTTGTCCTTGTCCAACTGCCAGAACCGAATGCCAGCCCGGAGCGCACCCGTTTCTTCATCCCACAGCGGCACAAACTCGGTCAGCGGGAAAACGTATAGCCTGTCCAGATTCCAAAACCCGAACGATACGCCATGAATCAGCGCTTTATATGCGGCATTTTTCAAGGCAGTGTCGAAGTCATTGCCCAGCAATTCATCCGTGGTGTCCACCGTCTGTTCAACACCGTCAACCAGCCTTTTCTCTTTATGCTCGCTGAACGAAACACCATTGCCCAGCGAGTACATGCACCGCTGTGTGTTCAGACGGTTGAAAAAGTTGCTGGCAATGCGGTTGTTCGCGGCAGTGAAGTCAACCACTTCCGAACCCGTGCCAGTAAAGATTGTGCGCACATAATTGTAAATGGTTTCGTTTTTCTGCTTGTCGTAGTTGTCAGCACTGACCGCCACCCGGTACATCTCCGAACTCATGTGCTGATTGATAGCCTTGCCAATAAAGTCAAGCACGTTCGGCTCTTCGAGGAAGTCTTGATAGGTTAAAAGCATCATTCATCATCCTTTCCAATCATCCAACCTTCTGGCAGTCCGAAAGCCCACTGTCTGAAGTCGTGCCATTCGTACAGCTTGTGGCCTTTCCGCTGTTTGCAAATCTGGCGCAAGGCCGCATAGCTCATCATCACGGTTCGCCGCTGAATGAAACCGCTCGGAAGGTTCTCAATGATCTGCCGCCAACATGCCTTCTTCATCTCCGGGGTTTCTGCGGCAAGATAAAATCCACGCATGATTTCGAGCAAGTCAACCACGCTCTGACCGACGTTCTCGGAAAACATGTCCTTGCTGAATGGCCTCTTGGTGATCGTGTGCATTGTGGAGCAACTCAGCTTTTCGACCCCGGTGCGGTACGTGTCAAACTCCTTCCACCAGTAAAGCGGAGCCTCTATTTCTGCCCACACTATGCACATGCGGAGATGCTTACAGTGTTCCGTTCCGGCGGCACTCAGCTTTTCAGACAGTGCCTTGTCCGCCTCTCCAATCAGTCCGTGGTGGGTGTCGCTCTTTTCCCAACTGTCGTACGGGTTTCGCATTGCGTGGATTGCCGGGCCGATACCCGCAACCTCAAGTGTTTTTATTTTTATCATTCTTTCAACCTCCAAACACGGATTGATAACTGTCTAACGCCCTTCTATCGAACAAACGACACACACAAGCCGCACTATCACAGTTGGATACAAGAATTCCATTTGCATAATAACATCCAGCCTTTTCAACTGTCAAGTTGTACACTGGAATAATATTGCTGTTTGCATTTTGCACAACAAAATTTGTGTCCGACATTGTGCGCAATGAATGTCTTTCCGCAATGTGCGCATTTTTTCTCGCACGGCTGGAATTTAAGTCCAATTCTGCGCCGCCTCGCTTTTTCACAGCAACTTTGAGAACAGAACCGTTGTTGCACAGTTCCAAGATACGTTTTGCCACAGAATTCACACTGCTTTTCAATGTTGTGCTTGTTTGCTTTGACAATAGATTCTTGTGCGTGTTTGCTATGCCATTCTGACCCGGCTTTGCTTCTGTGCCATTCTTTTGCTTTTTCTTGTTGTGCAAGCAATTGTTCTTTATTGCGCCACCTATATTCACTGTCTTCAAGATTTTTCCTTGCATGGCGCGACAAATGTTCCCCAGCTTGTACACACTCCAAGTTGCTAATGTCGTTATTATCGACATCACCATCAATGTGGTGTATGTGATACCCTGCCGGGATTTCCCCGTTGTAATATTCCCAGACGGCTCGGTGCAACTGCCTCGCATTTTTGCGCTCGCAATTTCTTGTTGTGTGCTTGAAGTAATATCGGCTCTTTGGATTTCTGACATAGGTTTCGCCGTTGAACACAACAACCTTGTTTTCCATACAATCAACTCCTTCAAGCTGATTATATCATAACTCGCCACGCAAGCCAAACTATCTGCCCGTGAAAAAGTCCCGTTACACTTGTCAAAGATTTTGTGGTCAGGTGTAGCGAATAGTCCATGATAATTCTGAACGGCCTTGTAACCCGTCACACCAGCGAACAACACTTTCCGAACACCAGCGGGAGTAATGACATATTCACCGATTTTGATGTCTTTTATTGGTTTGTCACCAGTCAGTGTTGCAATCAACGTGTCACCAGCAAGACAGGCATCGTCATGTTCTGCATCCTCAGTGTAATCCATTATCTGCGCCAGATAGTCTTTGTCTGTGCCGTCCAACCAGACAATATTCCCCCACCATTTACGGAGATAGCTGGAAATTTTCATGTATTTGTTTTCGCGCTCTGTGTATGTGCGCACTGGCATTCCCGGCATCAGCCTTTTGATTTCCTTGCCGAGAAACCCCTTGTCCGCATTGTCCTCGCAGTACACAGGCGCACAAGCAAACCTCTCGCAGTCCGCGAGAATCCGCTCCAACACTGTGTCGATATGATTATGCCACATTTTCCCGTACATGTAAAGAGTGTCACCAACGCGCTTGCCACAAGTAAATGCAGTGTAGTCTTCGCCACCGTAGGCCGCATCAATGTGCACAATCCCGTCACGCAAGAGTTCGGGCTGACTGAAAAACTTTGGCGCGGTTTCAAACAGTGCATTCTCGGCGGCAATTATTTGCAGTTCATAGTTGCAAGCGAACAGTGACGGAGACATGCTTTCCCGGATTTTCTGCAACTGCTCAGGCGTTATCAGCTTTGTTGTATAGCAATCATAAACGTGTATGTTTTCCATCAGTGTGAACACGTCTTCGGAATGCCATCGCGTCCCAAGGTTTATAATCCTGCCGCCACGATTGCGGATGTTTTGCAATTCCTGATATTGCAGTTTTGTCTTGTCACGTTCTGCTTTGCTTGTGCGGTCAAGCACATTGCAAATATCGTCAGTGATAACAAGGTCGGCGTGTTTACCAGTAATTGAGGATTTCAAGCCAATGCCCAATAGCTGTGATGCACCAGACGAAGACATGTAAAGGCTTGTTGTGATTGCTGACGCAGTTGATTCCTTGAGTTCAATCGGCTTTTTGTACAATACTCGTGCAATGTGTTGCAGTGTGTCAGATTCCAACGCTTTTTTGACCATGCGAATCATTTCGGCAACATCGTTGTCAGCCTTGCGCAGGAATATGATATTGCTGTCTGGCCTGACAATCATAAACAGCGCAATGCAGACAGACAAAACGGAACTTTTGTAACTTCCGCGATGGGCAAGCAATGTGTAGTCCGTTTTGCTCGTCATAATTTCGTGCATCCACTCATTATGCGGATAGCGCAGAACATCCTTGAACCCGACATCCTGCGCTATCACATACGGATGATTTTTAATTACATCAATGGTGTATTCCACATCATTCATCCGCTTTTTTCTCCATGAGCCGTTTCACGTATTCCACGCTCTGCTCATATTCCATATCAATATTGACCTGCTCGACCTTCTGCACTGGGTCTTGCCCGACCGTTGAACGAATAACCTCAAAGGCTTTCACGTTGCCAGACATCGCAGTTGCGAATAGCTTTTCGACCAACGCTTGCGCTCCTGTGCGTGTTACGCCTTTCTTGTCAGTGTAAGTCTGTTCAAGCAGAAGCTCAAGAGCCTTGCGAAGGTCGCGTTTTTCTGCACGGGCGCGGCCTGATGCTATGCCGCCCTTCTGCCCGTTTTTCGCGGCTTCTTCTCGGCTTTGGTCACTTGTAAATGGCTTTAGGTTTTGTTCATTAGCCATTCAATAACACCGCTTTCTGTCCAGTGAAGTTTTCCCACCGCTGAATTATCACATCGCAATACTTCGGATCAAGTTCAGCCATGTAGCATTTTCTGTTTAACTGTTCACAGGCTATTAGTGTGCTACCACTACCGCCGAATACATCAAGGACAATCTCGCCCTCTCTGCTACTGCTCTTAATCGCTCTACTGCATAAGGCTATCGGTTTTGGTGTTGCGTGACCGCCTGTATGTTCTCGCTCGTCTTTTCCTGCTCTGTCAAAGTGCCACACATTGTTCATATTGTCGTGCGTATTATTGAAATATGCGCGGGTTGAATACCACTCGTGCTTGATGTCGTCATACTCGTGCTTGATGTCGTCATACTCGCGCAAAAAAGCACGCCCGGCGGCATATTCCTGCAGCTTTTTGTAATCCGGTTCTGTTATCAAATTAAAATGGCTTTTTGATAAAACATGCTGCGTTTTGTTTACGCTGCCGAGGATCTTTTCAAATTGCGAGCCCGGATTTACTCCGATCTTTTCCAGCTCTCCAACAAGATACGTGCGAATAGGCTCGAACCCTTCAAAATAATTATCCTGATTGTTGTTAAACCCTTGAACGCCGGTCATTACGAAAAGGCATTTTTCGTCTGCAATCGGATACATTCTAAATTCTTCCGATAACTGCCCTTGTCCGTTTCCTTTGTCCCATGTAATAAGGTTTCGGAATGTTATCTTGTTTTCTTTTGCCATCGGCTTCAAGATGTTGCTGTAAATGTCCATCAATGGTTCATCAATGCCCCAACAATACCAAGAGCCGTTTTCTTTCAATGCTCCGAATGTCAGTGGTATCCATTGGCGGTTGAATTCAAGCAAATCATCAAAGTTGAGGTTGTCATTCAAAACGCCCTCGCTCTCTTTCTTCATGCCGTATGGCGGATCGCAGAAGACCATATCAGCCTTTACCCCATCCATAAGCCTATCAATAACCGCAACATCCGTAGAATCTCCACATATTAAGCGGTGGAAACCAAGTTGCCACAAATCGCCAACTTTGCACCGGGTTTCCGTTTCTGTTGGCGGTTCGTCTTCCACTATCTCAATCGGTTCTTCATCCTGTTCTTCCGTGTCAATCCCGAAATCAAAATCAAATCCTTCAAAATCCAGCCCGTCAATGTCATCTGCCAGTGTATCAAAATCAAACCCGGTTTCCGCATTCGTCTGGTTGTCAGCTATGCGCAGTTCCCGGATGTCTTCCTCAGTCAGTTCGTCAGCCGTCTTGTCAATAACGTGATACGGCATTTCACAGCCAAGTTGCAATGCCGCCAGCCGTCTGCCGTGACCGATAACAAGCACGTTGTCCGCAGTGATAACTGTGTCCTGTTGCCAGCCGAACCGCTTGATGCTGTTCACGATGTTTTTAATCTGCTTGTCTGTGTGGATTTTCGCGTTTTTCTCATAAGGTGTGACTGCATCCGGGTCAATCCAGTGTGCGTATTTGCTGTGGTCAAATGCCTTGCTTTTCAAACTGTGTTTCTGCCTTTCTGTCGCCGTCCAGCATGTCCATGAGTATCAGCATGACAAGATATCGGCTGACCGTTGTGTGTTCTTCCTGCGCCCGTCTTTGTAGATATGTCCGCATTTCCGCAGGCAATCGGAAACCAACTGTTGCATTTTGTGCCACTTCCATTCGCGGCATACGCTTCACCTCCTGTGTGTTAAACATACCACATCGGAGATTGTTTGTCAAACAAAAAACCGCCTTTTCGGCGGTCAGTGCTTTCATTCCTCAAATCCTCCTTCACTTTTCAGCACCCTGTTCCCGTGTTCATCCTCAACGCACAGTGATTTGTACGCCATCGTATGAATGCTGTCGTACCTCTGTTCCGCTTCTGCAAGGTTGTCGTAAATGCACTAGCACGGCAGACCATTGTAAGTGTCACCTTTGACGATGTAGATAGGCTTTTGCATTGTTTGCACTCCTTTCAATCAGTCAGTCCCAAGGCTTGCCAGATTTCATCCCATGCGGCTTTCTGCGCCGCTTCTTCTTCCGGGGTCAGCCATTCGGGTTCAACTTCCGGGCTGTCCAGTTTTTCGTCAATGCGCTTCTGCTCGGCCTTGTGCTGTCGCCAGATTTCTTCGCCCATAGCGTTACCGCGCTTGAGATTCTCATAAGTGGTGTAATACTGCCCACGGTATGTGTATGTCCGATACACCCACCCGGCATTGTAGCCCTTGCCATAATCCGTTCTGACCCACGTTGCGCTCACTGTTCAGCCCTCCTTTACGCCATTACGATTTTCCAGCCACGGTTCTGATACTGTTCAATCTGTTCCCAAGTCTTGCACTCCACTGTCTTGTAACCCTTGATTGCGAATGCGATTGTCTGACGTTTCATTGTGTTGCCCTCCTTCATTCTGCCGGGGATTAGCCGCCCCCGGCTCGGCTTTTGTTTAGCAGATTGCGTGATTTTTGTTTAAGGCTCTCCAGCCCTTTTCTGTGAGCCAGTACTTTGTAACGTGACCGCTGTACTGTCTGTGATCGTTGCTCGCGATCATTTTGTCTTTCCGCATTGCTACGATTTCCTGCCAAAGTTCACCGTTGTAACCGCCGTTTGCTTTGATATCGTCGACGGTAATTTCGAGGCCCATGTACATTGTCTTTGCAGGGTGTTCCGGAAGGGACTTGATATAGTTCCATCTTGTGGAGTTGATGCGCTTGAGGTCTTCGAGGTACTTGATGTTAAGAATTTCCTTGACTGTCATTGTCGTTTCCTCCTTTTTCTTGTGAGCATTTCCTGCCCACAACTATATTATACACGTATTTATAAATATGTCAACCCTTTTCCGAAAACTTTTTATGCAAATTTTCTGCACAAAAAATAACGCCAGTCACCCAGCGTTATTCCCCTCTACATCCCCACCAATGCGGAGGAATAATATCCCTCAATGGTCAGAAGAAGTCCCAAGACCAACCATTGATCTGCTCCTATGTTTTCATAGTGTACCACTACGGCTTGTGTTTGTCAATCAGAACTCCAACTTGATTTGCTGACTGCCATTGTCCGTTTTCGGTTTGCGCGGCTGGTATTGCTTGCCCGTCTCCACATCTCCGAGGTCAGACAAAGCGAACTCCCTGCAGTGATTCTCCCGGCGAATTGCACTGTCAGACAGAACACCGTTTTTGGCTGTGCAATAGGCAGTGTCGCCGTAACAGCAGAATGCACAATATCGGCAATACTGTTTCATCCTGTCAACCCTCCGCGAACGGGCAATGCCCACACTCATCAA
>Ga0326512_10000342_pt1 | contig 40429 bp, 48 predicted proteins | sample 1_2617_0518_D_FD_203652 | JGI IMG/M metagenome (GOLD analysis project Ga0326512, IMG submission 203652) | Bovine rumen microbial communities from UC Davis, California, United States - 1_2617_0518 | ecosystem: Host-associated > Mammals > Digestive system > Stomach > Rumen | place: USA... | reverse complement strand
TCAGCCTTAAGTTCACGCCGGATGCGGAGTTGAAGGCAGTACTGCGCGGGCTGGAGGGTGTCAAAGACAGCAAGGACGACCCTGCTAATGCGTCGTCGAGCGAGCCTTCGGGCAACGGCGGCGGTAATAACCCCGATGACGGGATGCTGGGATAAGGAGGTGAGGTATGCTCAACGAAGGTTTATTCAGTAGCAAGACGGAGTTGTGGGCAACACCGCAGGAGTTCTTCGATAAGTTGAACGAGGAGTTTGGCTTTACGCTCGACCCTTGCGCCCTGCCCGACAATGCCAAGTGCGCCAAGTTCTTCACGCCGGAGGACGATGGTCTCGCACAAGATTGGAGCGGTGAGCGCGTATTTTGCAACCCTCCTTATGGTCGCAAGATTGCGGCTTGGGTTAAGAAGTGTCACGATGAGGCTCAGAAAGGAACCTTGGTTGTGATGCTTATTCCTGCAAGGACTGATACTTCTTACTTTCACGACTATATCTACCACAAGGCAGAGATTAGGTTTGTGAGAGGTCGGTTGAAGTTTGGCAGTGCTTCGCAGGGTGCTCCTTTCCCGTCTATGGTAGTTGTTTACAACGGCTAATTGGGTTACGGCTCTTGGGTGAACCGTAGCTCTCAAAACTTGAATGATTATGAATATAGAAAAAACAATAAGCGAACATGCTGTATCAGACATACTGACCCCGATGCTTGAAAGCCAAGACCGCATTGTGACAGAGGACGTTGCGCCGTTGTTCGATCAGGCAACAGGTCTCGATACTCCGCCCGCCAGTGGTACGGTAACAACAACCATCGAAGAAAGTCGCAGCGTGATTACTGCTATCATCCGCAAGGCTTGGACGGCTACACTGACCATGCTTGGTGGAGCGTCTGTCATCGGTTATATTACAGCAGCCTATACCTATCTGCGGACCCGTTTGCAAGGCAATGAGACATACGGCATTCCAGACCGCCGCTCGGAGATTTCCGCATCGTCGTCGCTCGCCGCTAATCTCGCGCTGCTGAACGATAGGAAGATTGGCGGAGTACCCGAGGCAGCGGATGGGATGAGTTTGGTGCATTTAGTATGTAATTCAGCCACTTTGGCAACCGTAACTGAACTTACGGATAATACTGTAGGATGGACATACGATAATAACCAACCTACAGACATACTTATATCACGTTTCCCTAACGTAGAAAAGGTACAATTAGGGTGTGCTCATTTTGTAAACTATCTGCTTAGAGGCTCTAATAAGATAACCCATGCCAGTTTTACGGAATTAGAGGATGTCAATGCCGACACAATGGGGAGTTGGATAGGAGGTTGCATTCACAACTTACCAAACCTTGTGAGTTTGTTAATGCCAAAGTTCAAAAGGTGTGTGATAAATGCTATGTCAAAGTTCTTTATCACATCTGTTGGACTTGAAAAGTTAGAACTACCAGTATTCGAAAGGTGGTCTGCAAGTAATGGTAGTACTATGATAATCGACTGCCCAAATCTTAAAGAATTTATCATCCCTAATTCGAAGTACCTATATAACTATGCAAATGTTAGATTGATTGCTAATTGTCCGAAAATTGAAAAAGTAGTTATAGGCGATACAGGTATGAATTGTTTTCCGGGCGATAGTTCATATATGGCAGATAGTATATTTGGAGATGATAAGACAACAAATTTGATACATGTAGAAATAGGAGAAGGATTTGCATATAATTTTGCCTTGGGATATTGGAACCCGACGAATGTCCTTGCTGACAACGACAAAAAGGCTTTGTTCCTGCAAAACTTCCGCGACTACATCGCCAATCGCCTCACCGACAACGGCAGTGGCAAGACCCTCACCCTTTCCCAAGCCGTGCGCAACGCCATCCACGCCGCCGAATCAACCTACGGCATCGAAAACATAATTATAACCCAAAAAGGCTGGACGATTTCGCCAGCACCGAATTGATATGAAGAAGATTATTGACCTTTACCCCGAAGCCCCCAATGAGTGGCTTTGGCGCGACCACGCAGAAGACGTCAAGCGTGAGTTCTATCCGTCCGTTTCTATCCCTGCACAAGACGAACCGCTCTGGCACGAGTGTACCGACATGGCTCGCATTGACTACGAAGCATGGTGGGAACGGCAGCATCCCCAACCCGAACCCGAACCCGAACCATCGCCGGAACCAACTAACGAATAGCAGCTATGGAAGGATATCGAGACACAAGCGGCTGCCGGACGCAGTTCTTTGCGTACCTCATAGCCATCGTTCTGACCATCGTTCTCTGCCTGGTCTTCCACGGGTGCAAGACGCCGGGCAGTCTGACGGAGAATGTCCACATCCGCGACTCGGTGGCTATCCGTTGGCAGGACAGCATCCGGTGGCACATCCGGGACAGCGTGAACATCATCGAGCACCATGTCACCGTCCGCGACAGTTCCGGCCTGTTCATCCAGTTCGCCCAGGGCGGCGGAACATACAACAGCAGGACCGGCGAGGCGACCAACGTAGCCGGTGTGCAGCAGTCCGACACGCACCATGAGCAACGGGACAGCACGAACCATTACCGTGCGCTGGCTTCCGACTACAAGCATTCCGCCGACAGCATAGCCGACCGGTACAACACCCTGCAGTCCGAGTACCGGAAGGTGGTGGAGAAGTCCCGTACCGGCTATGACCGGTTCTGCTCGTGGTGGTTCTGGATCACGGCGATACTATTGGCCATTAAGGTAGCGGCGTGGATCATGGAGAAGTTCCCCGCCACCGCACCGTATATCATTGTTGCACGTAAATTTATACCGTTCTTATGAGTGTACAAGCATTTTATAGATGTGAGGAGTGTGTTCGGTTCCGGCTTTCACAGGAAGGAGTACCTTATTGTTCAAAGGACAATCACATCGTCAAGAATCCTTTAGGTCGGATATTCTGTTCTGACCCGAAATCTTGATAATCGTAAACTTTCAAAAGGCAAACCCCCGAGAATTTTTTGCCTTCTCTCAAAAAATCTTTAAAATAGAATATTATGATATTGAAAAGAGGTTCAAAAGGTGATCAGGTAAAAGACCTGCAGAAAATTTTAGGTTGCCGTCCGGACGGCGTTTTTGGCCCTACAACAGAGGGCAAGGTCAAGGAATGGCAGAAGGCGCATGGGCTTGTAGCTGATGGCATCGTTGGCGATAAGACCTGGGCCGCGATGACAAAGGCCAGCAAGCCGCAGGACAACTCAGTGTTCGGAAAGGATGTGATCTACGACCCAATCAGTACGCATCTGACGCACAGCGATGGCCGGCCTATCGAGTACCTGGTGATACATTTCACGGCAGGCCGCACGTCAGCCGGCAATGCGGAGACGAAGACTCGCAACGTGTTCCTCAATCGAAACGCAAGCGCCGACTTTGTTGTCGACGACGATTCGATGCTCCAAGTTAATCCGAATCCGGAGAAATACTTCTGCTGGGCCGTCGGTGACGGAAAAGGTAAGCATGGTGTTTGGAACAAGAATGCCATCAGCATCGAGATTTGCTCGAACCTGAAGGAAGGTACAACGGCCAAGGTACCGAATCACTCAGGATGGTATTTCACCGACGCAGCTGTGGATAATGCTGTCAAGCTATCCAAGATGATCATGGCCAAGTACCATATACCGCTGGAGAGAGTGATCCGCCATTATGATGCAAGCCTAAAGCTATGTCCTGGAATACTCGGGTGGAATACCGGAACAGTATATGATCCGGAGACCGGCAAGCCGACAAAGGAGAAGAGTACCGATGAGAAATGGCGTGCGTTCAAGGCGAGATTAGCCTAAGAAATGGTTATGTTTAATATTAAAAAGGTGCTGATTTGTTAAAAATTAGTGCCTTTTTCTTGCATATATTGTGAAAAAAGTGTACCTTTGCAGCGTCTAATTAAAATTAACATGAAAAAGTATCTTTTCTTCAGCGCCATAGTTGCGCTCTTATTCGTTAGCTGCAAGGGCAAAAACGAGCCCGTACAGGTGCAGCAGCATCAAGTTACTTTCCGTGTTCCAGAACTCGCCGTTGAGACCGAGCCGATGAATGCTCCGGATGTTCGTCGTGTTGCTCCGCTGACAGATGAAGACGGATCGCAGATGACCGACCTCATATTGTTCGATGGTGCAACCTATCTGATGCGGCAACAAAATATAGATCCGAACTTCGGCACTGTGACGGTCATGCTCACTGCAGGCGAGCACCATCTGCACTTTGTCGCTACCCGTTCAACCGAACTGAGCTACAGCGAGGGCGTGCTGAACTGCGCTTCTCTGCGTTCGACGTTCGGCAAACATTACGACATTAACGTGACCGGCGGGTCGGATGAGTACGTCACCATGGATCGCCTCACGGGCATGGTGGTCATCACCATCGAGGACGAGATACCTGCAGGCGCTGCTAACCTGCGTATTCAGTTTGGCGATTACTACAAGGGTCTGAACCCGACGACCTTCGCCGGCGTGCGCTCTGGTGAGTTCGATCAGACGGTCAGCATCGCGTCTAAGGTAGGTCAAACAGATGTGCAATACAAGCTCCCTGTCCTTGCACCTGTGTATGGCACCGAGAGCACCACGACATACACGCTGACTGCCACTAACGGCAGCGGTGACATCATCGGTCAGGCAACCGGCACCATGCCCATCAAGAGCAACACCAAGACGCTGCTCCACGGCAATCTGTTCGTTGGTACTCGTTCATTCATCAGCCTTGCGACATCATGGGGAGCGGACAGCGACGTCACTTTCTAACGCCCGAGACGCATGTTCAGGAAGTTCACTTCACGAACATATTGTGTGCTTCCGACGATTCTGTGCCTGTCACTTTCCATTTCGGTGCTCCTCGTCGGGTGTTCTAAGAAGAACGAGCCGGAGCAGCCTGGTGACCCTTTTGCTGATGTTAGCAAAATGGTCTATGAGACCGACTCGACAGAGTGGTGGGTGTGTGTCATCGCGACAGGCAAGCTCTATGCTGAAGCGGAAACTGTTACTATTCCGGATCCATATCGATTGCCGGTGAAAGAGGAGGCGCAGGTCCTCAGAACTTGCACCCTCTCTTCATCGGAGCGGTTCATTACCTCCGACGGCTATACGTTCGGCATGCCATCGGCCAGTGTCACAAAAGCTGGGCAGAAGACCAGGTACTCGGTACTTGGTTTGTCCATCCGGAAGACAGTGATCGACGTTCCATTTTAATTTTCTTCTTTTCAATGAGCAGCCCGACCGGCTGCTTTTTTTTGTCTCGCCGGAAGGTGTCTTCTGCCCGGTGGGAGACCCATCCGTCGGCTCGATACATGCCGGAACCCGGCACGTGGGGATTTCTCGCTTCTCGGCTCTCTCGCCGCTTCTTGGTTCATCCTTTTTCAATGTCCTGAGATTGTCACTTGTTTATTCCTCTTTCGGTTTCTGTGATGCAAAGGTAAGTCGTATCTTTCGCTATGCAAGGTCAAGGCACGTTTTGTCAACAATCTCCAGCCCTACGGGTAGTATTCTTGCCAAAAATCTTGCGTTGCTGTATCTGCTACCTTTATAAAGCATCACGAAATCAAAAAAGGAAGTTATCAACAAGTTATTAACAATCAAATTCAGTACAGTTATGAAAAAGGTTATGAATCAAAAAGTCGCTTCGAAAGAGTTTGTAGAAGTTAGTGAGAGTACAAAATCAAAAAAGATTGCAGAGTTGCGCAGTTGGTTGAAAGCGTGGTGCGGCGAGTTGGATGCTATGGCGTCAAGTGAGGGTCGTGAAATGGTTCCGGCTAATCAGTTGCTCCGTGAGGCGTATGGAGTGAAAGAGGGTGCAAAGCTGCATACATTCGAGGGCTGGAAGCGGCGCGGTGGTCAGGTTCGCAAGGGCGAGAAAGCGCTGCTGTTCTGGGGTAAGCCGCGCGAGGGTCAGAATTGGTGTCCGGTGGTGTTCCTGTTCGCCGCTCGTCAAGTGGCATTCAAGAAAGGAGGCGCACAATGATTAAGCAGTTAGATTTGTTTGCCGCTTTCGCAGCCGCAGAGGTTCAGCCGGTCGTTGCGCCGGTTGCCTCTCCGGTCAAGGCTCCGGCAAAGATAAGCGCCGCAATGCGTGAGGCGTTCCGGCAAGAGGTCAGCGAGTTCGGTTGGGGCGGTCGGCTCTATCAGATATGCCGCGAGCAAGCCAAGCAGGAGTTAAAGGACATAGAAGCGGGTCGGGCGTTCGCCTCGCCGCGATATAAGAAAATGTTAAAAAGTTATTGAGTTATGGTTACCATTCAAGAATTATTGGAAGCGTGCCGTGTGGAGCAGCTGGAGGAGCTGCTGGAGCAAAGCGGCAGAATTATGGCACATTTGGAGTTCATAAGCGGCTCCAGCGGTGTCGAGTTGGCAAAGGATTGCGAGGAGTACTGGCAGGTGTGGCGGTTCAATCACCTCGTCTTTATGCAGATTGTTGCACGAGAAAAAAAGCAGGGTTAGCGCCCTGCTTTTTTGTTATCGACTGACCGCTATTATTACGCGGATTGTGTCGGTTATGTACTGACCGCCTCCATGCTCCATGATGAAGCGGTGAACGTCATCGGCGACGGTGTACATGTGCCGCTCGCCTTCCTGCTTCTTTCGTCCTCCCATATCAGATCTATTTTGCTTCGTTAGACATTGAATAGCAGTAACCGTTGCACAGGTTAACCGCGTACTCGTTACCGGCTTTGCTTTTTACGATTTCGTAGCAATCCTTGCTCTCGACATAATCACGACCAATAAAGGTGCCTGTTTTGTCGTAGAACGCACGACCATCTGCTAATTCGATGATGTGACGATTGAAGCAGTTGGGCATAGGGGTTTCACCAACCTTTGCCCCGATTCCGTTTGCGTAAGTGTAGTTTGCCATAATGATTACTTTTAGTTGTTAGACATGTTTGTTTTTGAAATCTGGTGCAAAGGTACAACAATTTTTTGATATATGCAAGATTTATTGAGAATAAATGCAAGAAAAATGAATTTTTAATAAAAATCGGCATTTTTCGCATGTTTATGTTCTACCCCCTTGTGGTTTTTGCACCCGTGTGCGATGTATTATCTTTGCACCCGAATTTAATGCACGACTATGAAGACATTACCTATCGAATTTTACGAGTTCACCGTCAACAAGAGCGCTCTTGCTGCCGCGTTCACTGCGTCCGCAACGAAGGTGTTCAAGGAGGACTCGGCTACTGAAGGCATCAAACCGACCAAGCTCAAAAACGGTCTGGAATATATGCCGTGGGGTATCAAGAACGATATCCCCTTCAAGATCCTCGACCAGATAGAGCAGGACGAGACCATCAATACCTGTATGCAGCATAACATCAAGAACTGCTATGCCGCCGGTCTGGAGTACACCCTGCCGGAGAATGCCACCGACGAGATACGAAACGGTGTGCAGCGCTTCATGCTGCATAACGACCTCACCTCGTTCCACCTCGGCATGGGCACCGACATGAAATACTGGGACTTCGCCGTCACCCTCTTCACCCTCAACCAGAAACGCGACGCCATCGCTGCTATCCATCGCCTGGAGTCGATGTACTGCCGGTTCAGTCCCAAGGACGCCGCACGGCAGTATGTGTTCTACGGTCAGTGGCGGGACACGGATACGCCGGAAAAGGTGCAGCGCTTTGTGTTGCTGGATCCGGATGACCCGCTCTATGACTTGGAGCAGTATATGCAGAAAGCCAAGGGCAAGAAGGAAGGCGAAGTGCAGTTCGCCATGGTGACGCGCAACCCGACGCCGGACAGCACCTATTACCCGATTCCGTACTACGCTTCCCTGTTCAAGGGCAAGTGGTACGACATCAAGCAGCTCATCGCCATCGGTAAGTACTCCAAGCTCAAGAATGCCGCCCCGCTCAAGTACATCATCACCATTCAGGACGAGTACTGGCAGGAACTGTTCCAGCGTGCCGGCGTCACCGATGAGAAGGCACAACAGGAGGCTGTCAACGCCAAGAAGACGGAGATAATCAATTTCCTCACCGGCGCAGAGAACTCCGGAAGAGCTATCTTCACCGGTGCGTACCTCGACCCGGGTACCGGCAAACCCAATCCCTACATCACCATCACCAACCTCGAACAGGGTAAGGAAGGCGGCGACTGGGAGACCGATATCCAGGAAGCGATTAACATGGTGTGCTTCGTGATGGGCGTTCATTCGAACCTCGTCGGCTCCGTGCCCGGCAAGTCGCAGTCCAATAACTCCGGCTCCGACAAACGCGAACTGTACATGATTGCCCAGCTGCTGAACAAACCGACCCACGACCTGATGATGCGTGTGCACCAGATGGTTTGCTACATCAATAAATGGGAAGGCGTGAAGCCCGAGTGCAAGATCATGCAACTCACTACCCTCGACGAGCACAAGGATATCAAACAGACCAACGACCAAGGAAAGGAGGATAACCAATGAAATACATCACCAACAACGCACTCCTGACGGCGTACATCCCGAATGTGGTGACCGCCGTGGAAGGAGAGAAAGACCTGTTCACGAAGATCACGCCGCATCTGACGATAGCAGAGGCATGGCTGGAGTCGAGAGTAGTCAAGTATGCCGATATCGCCGAGAACGAAAGCGCCATGACCTACGCCAAGATCATCGTCGCCAACGAAGGCTTCCGGCGTGCTATACCGTCGCTCGACCTCATCCTGACGGAAAACGGTTTCGGTATCGTGTCCGACAACAATGTCGCTCCGGCATCCCGTGACCGTGTCAATGCGCTGCTCGACGGACTGCGGGCACAAGTGGACGAAGCTATCGAGGCACTGGATGCGATTCTCAACGGCGCTGTCCTTGGCGGTACCGTCTTCCAAGGTTACGAGGCGCAACGGATGCAGGAGGTGACGAAGGATTTCTTTGCCAGCTACCTGGCCGACAAAATAAGAATCATCGCAATGGAAGAGATGCTGGCGCGCCGCGTCCTCTCGTCCGATGTTCTCTCCGCACTCCGGAACTATGCCTACGACACCACCGTCAACGAACCGCTCTCGACGCTCGCTTTCATGGTCAAGCAGTACATCGTCCGGAAGCTCACCGATAAGATGACGCCGGAAGAGGGCAAGCGTGTGGCACGGCAGATGGTGGACTGGATACGCAAGCATCCGGACACCTTCCCCAACTGGGAGAATTCCGAGGCTGCCAAGTACTGGGCAGACTATACCTACAAAAACGATAAGAATTCAGGAGGCTTTTGGTTATGAGAATAGACATCGCCGTCCCTACCGACTGGCGCGAGCTGGATCAGAAGCAACTGCACTACGCTTGCTTCCTGCTTTCGTCCGGACACTATACGCCGGACCAAATCAAATCGCTGTGCATCATCCGGTGGGGCAAACTGACGCAGGAGCAGCTGGAAGTGCTCAAGCCCGAGCAAATAGCCGCCTTCCTGCCGATGATGGACTGGCTGACGGGTATTCCCACCACGCCGGTCTGTCTGGAGAAGATACAGGGCCGCGAGGCGCAGGAGAATGCCGACTTTCAGGGTCTGCGCTTTGAGGACTGGCTGATTATCGAAGCCAATTACCAAGGATACCTCCGGCACAAGGAGATTTCCTTCCTCAACGATATCAGCCGCATCCTGTACGGCAAGCGTCTGGAGTTGAGCGCTCCGGAGGCGTACAGTGTCTTTCTCTGGGTGGCGTCGGTCAAGCAGCTGTTCGCCAACAGGTTCCCGCATTTCTTCGTTCCCGCCCCTATCGACGAGAACAAACAGGAGAGCGACCGAGAGGTGTATGAGAAGCTGCGTTCGTCGCGTAACTTGCAAATCCGTGCCCTCACCAAAGGCGATATCACCAAGGAGAAGGAGATATACGAGATGGACTGCTGGCGTGCCCTGACCGAACTCGACGCACAGGCAGAGGAGTACAACGAACTGAAACGAATTCAACAGAAAAATGGAAAATAGAACGACCGAATGGAACCCCGTGGCTTTCTACGAGGGTCTGACCAAGCGCAACAAACTGGCGAAGGCGAAAGGTTTCGTCTTCTGCAAGGTGTCCGGACTGCAGGGCATGGTGGAAGCCGTTGCCAAGATGCAGAGTACCGCCAACTTCGTGATGGTGGCCGATAACGCTGCCGGTTATACGGAACTGGAGAACTCGCCCCACACCCGCCGCACCAATACCGTCTTTATCGGTATGCGCCATGCGCTGAATAACATGTCCGCCCGGGCAACCTGCCTGAGCACCATCAAGGAGCTGAACCGGCAGTTCCTCTCCAAACTCATCATGGAGAAGACCCTGCTGGCGGAGAATGCGCAGTACCTCGACCCGCGGATCAACCTGCAGGAAGCACCGTCGGCACTCATCCCCGGTACTGCCGTCTGCATGTTCGAGGTAGCGGTCGATACCTACATCGATTTGAGTTATAACGAAAAAGAGTGGGACGATGATTGAGTTAACCCAAGAGCAACTGGAGCAGGTGGAGAAGCTGTCATCCATCTACATGAAGATTACCGATATCGCATTGGTGATAGAGGTGGATCCTCACGAACTGCGTGCCGCAATCAGCAACGAGTCGAGCGAGGTCAGCCGGCGCTACCGGCGCGGTAAAGCTACCAGCAAGGCCGAACTGCTCGCCCAGGAGATGCAGCTGGCCAAGATGGGTTCACCATTGTCCCTGGATAAGATAAAAGATAACCTGCTCGATATGGAGGACGACGAGTAATATGCCACAAATCAAGAACATAGAACTGGCGCAGCGGGAGATGTTCACCCCTGCCGAGGAACTGCTGACGCGATACGATGCGGCGCGGGTGGACCACCTGCTCCGCCTCCGGGATATGTACAACTGGATGCTGTCCAATCCCTCCGAGCGCGACCGCAAGTTCATCGATACGTTCACCGGCAAGTACGGCATCTGCGAGACGGCTGCCTACTCGGACCTCGCCCTCATCAAGCAGCTCATCCCGGCACTCGCTCCGGCGTCCCGCGAGTTCTACCGCAAGCAGGTGAGCGAGATGCTGCTGGAGACCTACAACATGGCGAAGGCACGCAAGGACACCAAGGCAATGGCAATGGCTGCCAAGGAGCTGGGCAAGGTCAACCGCGTCGATATGGAGGACGAGAAGGCACTGCCCTACGACGATATCGTCATTCAGCCGTTCACCCCGTCGTCCGACCCGACCATCATCGGACTCAAGGTTATCCCGAATCTGGAGGAGGTCAAAGCACGCCTCCGCAAGCAGATGGCGGTAGATAATCCCGACATCGAAGATATAGAGTTTGAACCCGCCGATTTGGAGGAAGAATCGCTCTTCCCGGAGGAAAAAGAGGAAAATGGCAAAGATATACTTCAATAAGATCCAGCAGCGCGTGATGTTCATCGGCGCCAAGACATCGGTCATCGTGGCCGGTCGCCGTACGGGTAAGACCTACGGCATGGGTGCGCCGTTTGCCTTCCGGAACATGCAGCGGATGCCCGGCTCTACCGGCGGCATCGTCGTGCCTACCTTCCGGCATGGTCTGACGAACACCCTGCCGGGACTGTTCAGCTGCTGGAAGGCGATGGGTCTGATTGAGGGCGTCCACTATGTTGTGGGCAAGAAACCGCCCAAAGGCTTCGGTGTGGCAAAGGTCGAACCGCAGGAGTACGAGCATGTGATATCGTTCTACAACGGAAGCCGAGCCATCCTTATCAGTCAGGACATAGCCGGTAGCTCCAACTCCCTCACACTCGACTGGCTGCTCATCGACGAGGCGAAGTTCATCAACTTCGAGAAACTCAAGGACGAGACCCTGCCGGCGAACGGTGGTATCCGGGCGTACTTCGGCAAGCACTCGTGCCATCACTCCATCATGATCATGTCCGATATGCCGGTCGGCAACAAAGGCAGTTGGTTCCTCAATTACCGCGAGAAGATGAACCAGGAGGTCATCGACTGCATCGAAGCGCTTGTGAATAAGGAGTACCAGCTGAAGGAGAAAGTGAAGACGCTGCGCAAAGCCGGCAAGCCGGTACCCGATTACATCAAGTACCAGCTCCGGAGCAATAACAAGGCGATTAACCAACTGCGTGCCGCTGCCGTCCTCTATGTCGAGGTATCGACCATCGAGAACCTGGAGGTCGTTGGAGTGAACTACATCCGCGACATGAAGCGCGACCTGCCGCCGCTCGTCTTCCAGACTTCCATCCTCTGCCAGCGCATCGGTATCCTCAAAGACGGCTTCTATAACTCGATGAAGGAGCGGCACAAGTACCACGCCGCCGACAACGATTATCTGCTGTCGCTCGGCTACGGCAAGACCGAAGCGGAGTACCAGAAGCTGCTCAACAGCCAGGCAGACCGCGATGTCAATCCGGACATGCCTATCTGCATCGGCATGGACTACAACGCCAACATCAACTGGATAGTAGCCGGGCAGGAGAGCAACGGGCGACTGAACGTCATCAAGTCCTTCTATGTCAAGTTCGAGCGGAAGATACCGGCACTCATTGCCGATTTCTGCACCTACTACCGCAACCACCGCAAGAAGCAAGTCGTCTTCTACTATGACTCGACCGCGCTCGGATCCAACTACGCCGTCAATAAAGACGACTTCAAGAAAGTCATCGAGCGGGAGTTCAAGTCCCACGGATGGACGTGCAAGTCCGTTTATCTCGGACCGCCGATGCGCCACACCGAGAAATACCTGCTCATCAACCGGGGCTTTGCCGGGCAGAACCGACTCACGCCCTACTTCAATATGGATAACAACGAGGCGTTACTCATCGCCATCCAGTCCGCCGAGGTCATGCGAGGCTCGAACGGCTTCAAGAAGTACAAGGCAGGGGAGAAGCTCGCGGAGTCCGAGGAGAACCTGCTGGAGCACCGCACCGACGGTACCGACGCCTTCGATACCCTCTACATCGGCATGAATAACAAACCCGTCAAGTTCGCCACTGTCAGCTTGCTTGGCGTAGGATAAAGACATTATATTATACTATGAATACGAATAACGACACCACCGTAGGCCTGTACATCAACGGCAAACAGGCAGAGAAGACACTGGGCATCCTGCAGAAGGAAGCCGAGAACCTTGGCAAGCAGCTGGAGGAGGCTGTCCGTCGCGGCGATAAGGCTGCGCAGAAGCAACTCAACAAATCCCTCAAGGATGTCAACCAGACCATCAAGCAGATTCAGTCCTCCACCAAGAACGTGGCGGATGTCATGGCACGTCTCGATAAGGCTACGCCGCACGAGCTCCGGAAGACTCTCACCACCCTCAATCAGCAGCTGAAGCATATCGAGCGAGGCACACCGGCATGGGATGCACACATTCAGAAAATCCGTCAAGTCAAGGCGGAGATTGACAAAGTGAATGCCGAGATGAAAGAATCCGAATCTCTGCTCGTCCGGATGCGTAACGGTGTCCAGAACTGGGGTGCAATGGCCGCCGGTGCGGTAGCTGCTTTCTCCGGCGTCGTGATGGCAGGCAAGAAAGCCGTGCAGACCTACGCCGAGATGCAACAGGAAGAGGCGAATGTCCGCAAGTACACCGGCATGACCGAGGAGGAAGTCAACCATCTCAACGACGCCTTCAAGAAGATGGACACCCGCACCAGCCGCGAGGAACTGAACAAACTGGCACAGGAAGCCGGTCGGCTCGGTCTGCAATCCGAGGAGGATGTGTTAGGCTTCGTCAAAGCCGCCGATAAGATCAACGTCGCCCTTGATGACCTCGGTGATGGTGCCACGCTGACACTCTCGAAGCTAACCGATATCTTCGGCGATAAGCAAGCCCTCGGTACCGAACGCAGTCTGTTGGCGGTCGGTTCGGTCATCAATGAGCTTTCGCAGAACTCCACCGCCGCTGCACCCTATCTGGCGGAGTTCGCCCAGCGTCTTGCCGGTGTCGGTGCTCAGGCCCACATGACCATTCCGGAGATCATGGGCTTCGGTGCCGTGCTCGACTCCCAAGGTCAGAAGGTGGAGATGTCCGCTACGGCACTGTCAAAGGTTATTATGAATCTCTTTAAAGATCCGGCCAAGATAGCAGCCGCTACCGGTCTGGAGGTAGAAAAGTTCTCGGAGACATGCAAACGATCGACGAACGAAGGTTTGCTTATGCTCCTGGAGCGCCTGCATGAACTCGGCGGTATCGATTCTCTTGCTCCGGTTTTTGCGGATATGGGAGAAAAAGGTGCGCGTGCATCGGCTGTCCTTGCTGCCCTTGCCGGTAACGTCGATATGGTGCGCCAACAACAAGAGGCTGCAAACGTAGCTTTCAACGAAGCGGTCTCTATCGATAAAGAGTTTGAGGTGCAGAACACCACCGTTCAAGCCGGTCTGGAGAAAGCTCGCAAGGGCTTCACCGAGATGGCTGTCACGCTCGGCAAGGAACTCATGCCAATCGTCTCCAAGGTGATATCATCTACTTCCCTGACCATGCGAGTGATGCTCAAGGTCATTCAGTTCGTCAAGGAGTACCGCACGGAGATCGTCGGCTTGGCTGCTGCCATCGCTGCCTATTACGCTATCGTAAAAGCGCAGGACGCTTGGAACGCTTTCACCGGCGGTATCAAGAAAGCCATCGAGGGAGTGAAGGCGTTTAACAAAGCCCTCGTGGCGAACCCCTATGCGGCTGTCGCTGCACTGGTGATTGCTCTCGGAACGGCTCTCTATGGCTTCATCAAGCGTCAACGGGAAGCCGCCAAGGCTGCCGATGAGCACCGCAAGGCTCTGGAGCTTCAGCGTGAGGCCGGCACTCAGGTATCGGTAAGTATAGGTAGTGTAATGGCTTCCTATAATAAGTTGAAGACAGAATGGCAGCAGTTGTCATCGGCACAAGAGAAGAATGACTGGTTGGCTAAGAATAAGGACGGCTTTGAAAAGCTCGGCCTTAGTATTAATTCTGTCTCCGAGGCCGACGAGGCATTCATAAATAATACGGATAAGGTAGTTGCTGCTTTGCAAGCTCGCGCCAAGGCTAATGCTTTGGAGCAGTTGTATGAAGAAAAGATAAAAAAGGTGTATGCAGATGCGGCAGAAATGGAAGATAATATGAGGCGTCGGAGTGCCGGTGATTCAGTCGGTTTTAGTACGGAGGAATGGAAAGCCTTCGAACAGTCTGGTATTAGTCAGAAGGGGATGTTTAAAAAGGAGACGCAGGTTAATGAACTAACCGGCGATATCCAGGAGTTCACTGTCTTCACCGAGAAGGGAGCGGAGATATTCAATGCCTTCTTGGATCAGCTTCATCAGGAATCTATTGATAAGGCTGCCAAGATAGGAGAGGAATCTGTCAAAAAGATGTTCGGCTCTATGTATACCCAAGCCAAGAAAGAGGCCACGCAAGCTGAAAAGGACGCCGGTGGGGTTGTGACTGGAGGTTCTACTGTCGACACGAAGATACCCACGTTTACCGGAGTAAGCACTGGTGGTGGTTCTTCGAAGAAAAAGAAAGGCGGCTCATCCGGAGGAAAGACGGATCCGTTCAAGGCAGAGAAAGAATGGCGGGCAAAACAGGATGCAATAAACCGGGATGCTTATGCAAGGGGTGAGAAGTCGAAAGAGGAGTATGACAAAAAGATGCTGGAGTTGGAGTCTGACTATCAGAAGAAAGTCATGAAGAAGGCGAAAGCGGGCAGTAAGGAGTATTTGGAAGCAAGGGCCGCTTTCTATGAAGCGCAGAAGAAACTTGGAGACCAGGCAATAACAGATGAGTATGCACGTCTTGATGCGGAGAATAAGATTGCGTATCTTATGGGTGAGAAATCTCATAAGGAATATACGCAGCGTCAACTGGAGTTGGACGTAGAGGAGGCCAAAGCAAGACTGGATAAGGTCAAGGAAGGAACGCAGGAGTACCTTAATGCCCAGGCTAAGTATCTTGAGGCAAAGCAGAAGCTGGAGAAAGAAGGCATATCAAGGTCGGTAGAGGCAGAAAAAGAAGGGTATGAAGACTTGCAGATGGTGCTCAAACAGCAGTATGCAAACGGAGAAATCTCTACCCGTGCCTATAATTTGGCAGTTGAGCAGGCCGAGCTGCAGCACCTGCAGAATATGGTTAGCCTGTACAAGGAAGGCTCGGAAGAGTATCTAAAGGCCGAGCGTGAATATCAACGTAAGTCTAAGGACTACCAGGTTAAACATGCCGAGGAAGCCAAGAAGATACGCGAGAGCCTTCAGGAAGAGTATTTCAAGAAGGCTGCCGGCAATACGGATCCGGCTGGCATGGCCGAGGAGAAAGCTCAGCTGGAGATTGTCCGGGCCGAGTTGCTGGCCGCTGCCACCACGGCCGACCAGAAGCTACAGATTGAGGAAGCCTACCAAAAGGCTCGCTACGAGATTGCCAAGAAGTACAACGACCAGGCTGAGATGATGGCCGTGGACGCTGCACAGGCTTCTGTCGATCAAGTGCTGGAGTACATGGAGTCGGACGGATTCCAAGGCTTCTATCAGTCCTTCCAGACGCTCGTCTCCGGAATGGGAGAGATCTTCTCCGGTCTGACTTCCCTCATCGACGCGGAAGTGTCGCTGCAGGAAGCGCAGATCAATAAGAAGTACGAAGCCGAACTTGCAGCAGCCGAGGGCAACGCTGCCGCCACCGAACGCATCGAGGCGGAGAAAGAGAAAGAGATTGCCCAGATAAAGAACGAAGCCGAGGAAAAGAAGTACGGCATGCAGATTGCTTCGACTATCGCTCAGACTGCGATATCGGCGGTCAACGCCTACTCGTCTGCAGCAGCAATACCGGTTGTCGGTTGGATCATGGGACCTATCGCCGCTGCCATGGCGGTCGCTGCCGGTGGTATCCAGTTGGCGACCCTCAAGAAGCAACACGAAGCGGCAATGGCACAGGGTTACGCTGCCGGTGGTTATACCATGCCAGGCAGTAAGTACCAGCCTGCCGGTATCGTTCACGCCGGAGAGTGGGTAGCGTCGCAGGAACTGCTTGCGAACCCCACAGCAGCGGCCACTATCGCCCAGTTGGACCAGGCGCAGCGCACGAACACCATCGGACAGCTCTCGAAGCCGAGTCCAAGCGCATCCGTTTCTTCATCGGAGCGCATCAGCTCTCCAACCGAAGCGCATCAACCGTCCGACGGAAGCGCTTCCGTCGGCGAGTCCCTCGACCGTCTTAACAAGACACTCGACAACGGTATCTATGCCGCCACTACCATGACCGGCGATAAGGGCATTGTGCGAGCTCAGCGGCGTTATGAACAATTAATGCGTAACAAGTCGAAGAAATGAAAATCATTGTTAACGGAAAAGAGGCAGTACTGAAGGCAGACTCCTCGTTTGAATATGTGTCGGAGAACCCTCTGTTCACGGACGCAGAGGATTACTCCATGGATATCGAGTTCCCGATGAAGGACTGTCCGCAGAACATCCTTATCTTCGGTGCACTGCACGTGAAGGGTGTGGATATCAGCACGGTCTCGTTCCCATGCGAGATTGTTACCGAGTCGTTCGATAAGACCGGCATCCTGACCATCGTCTCCGTCTCGGAAGTGGAGGTCAAAGGCCAGTTCCTGGAAGGCATTAGCCAGCAGAACTTTGCTTCGGCTCTGCCAAGTAACTACATCACGGATATTGACTTTTCTGACTGTGATGGTAGCGATGGTACACAGGCATCTATAAGCCGCGTCACAGGAGAAGGATGGGCAAATATGGTTGTGTGGGATAGTGAAAAAGGAAAACCTATTTACCATAAGGAAGGGTATGCCGGAGTCGGAGGATGGACGACTCGCCACATCTATCTGTATCATCTCATCGCGCTGGTTGCGCAGAAGTGCGGCTTTAGTGTCGATGATACGGTTTTGCGATCTATCTCGATGTACACAAAGGTATGTGTTGTGAACGTGGTATATACCGTATTTGATAGAAGCGGCTATGATTCGTTTCCTTCGCTTGCTCGTGCGCTGCCTCATTGGACGGTGAAGCAGTTCTTTGAAGAGGTTGGTAACTTCTTCGGATGTGTGTGTGAGGTTTCTGGAAGTAAGATCACGTTTAAGTCCTACAAGCAGCTGTCTCCATCGACGGCGGGTGCAGGGAAAGTTAACCTGGCGGTGAACGACGACTTTGAGGTAGAACTGCAATCCGGGGAAAATCAGTATAAAGGTAATATCGGATTCAAGTTGCCAGACGAAGCAGATCCGGATAAGGTAAACACATGCACGTGGCTTGCCGGCAAGTCGTACTTGTATTATCCATCTTCAAAGACGATAACTGAACTGGAGACATCGATGCAGGCTGCTGCATGGGGGCATTGGCAGTACGTTTCAGAGTTACAGTGGGCAAAGAAGTTGCTATATGATATATCGGATAAGAATATAGGTTTGGTTCTGACATCGTATAAGGGATGGAATAGTTCGGGATATGACGAGGAAACACAAGGACATCCGGAGTATATGTTCTGTGAGTTCGAGCCACTTGGCCAGTATGGTAGTAATGACGGCAGTGTTGAATTGGGTATTGCACCATGTCCGCTGAAGGTAAAGAAGATTTGGTATAAACCTTCTATCGATGGGGATATGGGCGACACTCCGAGATCGTCAACGTATGGTTATCGTATGCCGGTCGTCTCGGTTCCGCAGGATAAGCTTATTGAGTATCGTCTGAACGATGACGAACCGTTGAAGGAGATTCTGGATGTTATTAGTGATGGAGAGGATAACGAAGTGCAGTACTATAAGCAGCTGTGGGTGGTGCTGCACTCCGGAACGATGGATCAGCGTGGTCACTATCTGAACACAAGGAAGTTCGAGCCGACAGAGGATAATGATTATATCTCTGACTTTAAGTCGGAATACTATGCGCAGGAGGGCGATAGGGATTATCCAAATTATAACTATTCGCTGTCTGAGCATACCGACACGCTTGCGCCATGTAATCCATCGATTCAAGCTCTTGCGTCGTTACCTCAGGTAGACGAAACGAAGCTCTATCGCTACAAGTTCCTGTCGAAGACGCTCCCGGATCCAAAAGCGATATACGTCATCAAGGGCAAAGAGTACGCCTGCCTTCGGTTCACGGCACACTTCACCGTGGACGGTATGAGCGAACTTATCGAAGGCGAGTTCTACGAGATTGTCGGTTAGCCAAAGGAGACCTGCCCCTCTCGAACTCGCTCCACCAGTTCCTCATCGACGTGATCAGCGTATCCGGATGTGATGGACAGATCGTGGTGGCCGGCCGCCTGCATGACAGTCAGTTCGTCCATTCCGTTGTGAAGCATGTCCGTGATACCGCTGTCCCTGAGAGAGTACACGGTTTGTCCGTCCTTTAGGTTCAGGGCTTTTACCACCTTCTCCCAGCGCTTCCATACGGCCTTGTGGCTCGTCATGGTAGCGCCTGGACGGAACCAAGAACTGAAGAGGTAGTCGTCCTGTTTGTGTGGGTGAGTATCGAGGTACTTCCGGATGCGCCCGACCAACTCATCAGATAGTGGTGCAGGGCGCTCTTTCCAACACTTTGCTTGGTCTGCCGGTATAAGGATATAGTGCTCATCAAGGTGCAGCTGGTGAATCCTGCAGCGGCGTATCTCCATAGGCCGCATGAGGCTGAAGAATACTAATTGCACGAAGATGAGGTAAGCCGGATCGTGTTGCTCGAGATATTGCTGTATCTCTGTGCGCCGGTCCTGGCTGATGACTGTGCGCTTCTTCACCTCTTTCTTCCGGGCCTTGATGCTCTTGAACGGATTTTCCTTGCAATAGCAGTGCACGATCATCCATTCCCACAGCAGTCGCAGCTGCTTGAGATAGTTGTTATAGGTCTTGTTGCTGACCTTCCTGTCGTTGAGTAGGTACGACATAAATTCCAAGGCATGCACTTTATTGAAGTCGATTGACCGGCAGCCCTTCAGCTTTATCGATAGGTATTCCTTTAGTACGTTGCCTGTACTGTTGTAGCTCAGATAGGTCGCATGCCTTACTTCTCGCTTCCGGTCTCGCAGATAGATGTCGGTCACATCGGCCAGCGGTGTGTAGAACCGGCTGCTCTGTTCCTCGCCCTGGGGCGTCCATCCTCCGGCCAGCTTCACATTGATCTGAGTGGCCACGCCCTGGGCGAACTCCATCATCTTGCGTCGCGTCGGGTAGTACTTGGCATGCTTATTGAGCATGATGCGATAGCGCTTATACTCGCCTTTTTGCATGTCAAGCACGGCATACACTACGTGCACACCGTGGGCCTGCGTCTCGTTCACTATCGCGGGTTTGTAACTTGGGAGGATGCTGATGGGCGTCGCGGATCCAACCGGCCGCCCTGGTCTTTTTGTCGTAAGCACACCGCTGATGACCGGTGTACTTACTTCTTTTTTCGCGTGTGTGGACATTTTTTTTTGGTGATTTTCTTCGCGCTGTTAGCACACCGCTCAAAAACCACCTGTTCATATCCATTTTAGTCTCTCCCGGACTCGACAATTATTTTGGTCGATTTCCGGTCGATTCTTTTTGTAAAAAGTGGGATGAGCCCTGATCTCATCCCACTTGCGGAGAAAGGGGGATTCGAACCCCCGGCAAATGTTACTAAATAAATAGATATTTCGTAACTCTCCGGTAAGTGGTGTAAGTGTGCGCTAAAGCGCAGTCAATAAGTTAATTATTTTATTCTCTATATTCAATGGCCGACGATGGACGGAGTCGTCCAAGGTCGCCCATTTTGGTCTTTTAGCGGTCGATTTTTCGTTGTCAATTATGCCCGCGTGCACGCATAATATAATAAGGTAGATAGCGGGCATCTTACGCATAGTCCCGTGCGCATAATACGCGCGCCGGACTATGGTAGCAGGAACTCGCGCCCGATTCCTGCCGTGATGAGGTGTATATTGATGCCCTCCGTCTCGTCAGCATAGGACACGTCGTGTATGAGGATATCGAGCAAGTCTCCATACTCCCCTTCGATGTCGATATCCGACAGGAAGACTTTCTCCTCCAGTCGCGCGTTCAGGCTCTCGACGAACGCTTTGCGGTCTTCCGGAGCTACGCGCTCGTTGACCATCTTCGTGATGTACTCAATCAGTACCGGTTCAGTCAGTCTCATTGCGGCAGAAGCATTTGCAGGAACTCGCGTGCGTTGTTCAGGTGGCGACGCTCGAGATATCCGGGATCAGCGTAGCCGGTTCTGGAGATATACAAAATGTTCTTCGACTTGCGGACGGCTACCGTCTCTTCGTCGATGGTATAGCTCTCGTTCTTGGCTCCTTCATCGAGGATGGACAGCAGCGCATCGACGGAGCGCAGCGCTTCCTTCGGAGAGTGTCCGAGAACCAGGGAGAAGGTCATCGGATTATACCTCGACGCACACTTGAGGCTGAAGGCGTAATAGCTTCCGCCCTGGGCGTAAAGCATTTTGACATACTGGTCGGTGATACCGCCGACGTACTCGGTCTTGTACGAACCCTGTGAGACGGGTTTGATCTCTGCGTGCATGACGCTGATGAGCGACATGGCCACGAACATAAGAATCGTTTTCTTCATTATTTTTTCTTATCCTGTTTATACTTTCGTAGAAGTTCTTGGAGATTGTCGATGATTTCATCCTTCCTTTTGCAGTCTTCGCAAACAGGGTTTGCTTGACTTTCGGGTACATACTTTTCCGGGTAAGTAAACACATCAACAATGGAAATGTCGAGAACTTCACAAATTTCTAAAGTTTTTCGCAATGATGGTTGCCCCTTAGACTTGAGCCATTGACTTACGGAACTGTCACCTCTTCCGGTCTCTAACGCGATTCTTTTCTGTAATTCACCGCGTTCCTCAATCATTGCCTTTAAGTTTTTTCTTACATCAATCATAATACAAAATTAGTTAAAAAGTTTGATATTAAAAAGTTTTTTATCTTGAATATTTCCATGTTTTTTATTGTGTATTTTAGAAAAATCTAAAAAAAATACATGAAATTGCAGATTTTTCTAAAAAAAATTTGCATATATAAAATATTTGTTGTACTTTTGCAGTCAAAAATAAGTTTTGTGTGTGCAAAGTTAGTTATATTTAAACAAAGCAACAAATAAATTCAGTATAAAATGACAATATTTGAAGAATTTTACCAGAATTTGCGTATAAAGGACGCAGAACAGGTACGAAATGAGATTGAGCAGCACGTTTCTCAGCCGTCTTTCCTGAACTGGAAACGCGGTACGTTTGAGCCGGACGCTCGTTGGTGGCCAATGATCAATGCCATCGCGGAGAAGTACGGATACCAGAAACCTTATACGTTGTGATTACCGCCTCATGGAATTGGGGCAAGAATAAATAATTATTAATGTCTAAAAACTAAAAGATTATGTGGTACGAAGTAACAGTTACCGTGGAAGCTGAGAATGAAGAGCAGGCGGCTCAGAGAGCAAAGGACGCTGCCAGCGATTTCGACATTCAGAACGCATTCGAGGAGAATGCAGAGGTTATCCTAACTCCGGAGGAGGTCGATGGACCGGATTCTGGGATGATAATTATTGACGAGGACGGCAACGTCCGTAGCTATTTGTCATTGCGGCATGGGCTGCCGAAGCGCACGAGTGGCTTATTATGGGCTGGAACCTCGTCAACGCTACGACCTGCATCATCAACTTCCGGAACTTGTGTTTTATGCGTAACAACAGGGAAGTCATGAACAGCGCAGCAATACAGCAGTTCCTGTCGGAGCATCCGGAAGCGAGAGTGCTCGACCTGTCGCTCACCTACCATTGGTACGACGAGATCGAAGCCGGTCGCAAGAAGGAAGAGTACCGGGAGTTGAAGAAGTATTACTTCCAACTCTTGTATCTGGAGTGGCACCTGAATCTCGAACAGGGTTGTTATAAAGGATGTGACGATTTCGTATTCAGTCCTGAAAGATGTGTGGGGTGCAAGAAGTTCGTCGCCTATCCATATGATTACGTGCTCTTCCATCGCGGTCGGTTCTCGCCCACTACCATGCTCGTCCAGTGCGACGGCATCCGGATCGGTTACGGTCGCGAGGACTGGGGAGCGGAGCAAGGCAAACAGTATTTCGTTATTCAATTAGGAGACCGAATAATATGAGCAAGTATCAGATTAAGCAATTAGTAGCAGCTCGGGTGGCTGGGCTGATAGCCATGCGGCACTTCGACGGAAGATCCCCGCTTTGCGTCACCCTAGACGAGATCATGAACGGTGAGTATGACTTCACCCGCCAGCAGGCCGAGCAAGCTCTGCACGAACTGGAAGCCGATGGTATTGTCAAGATCCGACCGGCAATCAATGTAATGACAGTCTATCGGGTATGAGTGTAGGAACATTTAGCACAGCGTATCATCGAGCTCTGGAAGGTTTATACAAGCTTGGGTACTACACCGAGAGCGCGTCAACAGATCCAGAGGCACAGCATCTGAGGCATCCGACCGGAGGCGATGTATGGGTGACTGAACTGCCGGAACAAAGTGGAATCCGGGTTGAGATACGCAGGAATGGGTACCGGGTTGATGAGTTTGTCAGTATGCAAGAGTTGGTCTGCATCGATCCTAGGCTACTTGACTACATGATGAAAGTCGTGATTATGAAATTAGAAGGGGCTTTGGAACCCTTGTATATACCTATGATGGTATGAAAAAGTGTGAACGTAAGCGGTATGAATAAGTCTCTTGGTAATAATGTGCTATTTGTAAGAAACGAAGACGAAGCTCTGCGAGAGATGAGATTCCGAGCAGAGTGCGATGTGCAACCCGTTTGTGCACTACCCGACTGCAAGCCTATCTACTATATCAGCGAAAAAGGCAAAATGTACGTCTTCCGTCCTTATAAGGGCTACTACGTGCTCTATGAGTTAGCACCAAGAATGAACAATGGACGGACACCGATATACGAACTACAAACTACCAGCAGCAAGCGCCACACCATCAATATCGAAAGGCTTGTGTATTGCACCTTTGTGGCCGGCAAGTACATTGACAAACTGAGGATAGAGTTCAAGGACGGCAACCCGATGAACTTCGACGTGAACAATCTGCAAGTGAAGGACTTGCTCAACGAAGACTGCGCACGGCGAATGGGTGGATATACCGATGAATATGCAAAGTTCTTCAAGTATGTCGCTTCCTATCTTGCTTATTTCCTCGGAATAGCCGATGAGGATGCGCGAGACGTGGCGCAAGATGCTTTCCTTGACATGTTGGCTCATAAGCAAGAGCAGAGAGCACGTGATTTTGTTTCGTTGTGGATTTATGACGCAATGCAGATTGGCATCAGTCTTTGGAAAAAGAAGACGCGCTTTCAATGTATCGACTTTTGCGAGCGAGAGCCTAGACGAAGAGACGTGCCGTTTGGAATGGATGTGCTGAGCATCTTAGGAGAGACGAACATGCGCAAGTGTTTTGACCTACAAATACAAGGCGCATCCATGAAGGAGATAGCCGAAGAGACCGGCATACCGTTCAGCGCAATCGGCTCACACATAACAAGAGCCAAGCGCAAACTGCGGAAATATCTGCTAACTGACCCGGAAATAGCAAGAATTTATGCCTAACAAGAAATGTTTTGTAATACGATTAGGCAAACGCCTACAGTGATCTTTGAATAACTGATTAGCAGGTTAGGGGCTGAGTAAGGAAGCCCGGGGCAGTCTTGTAAGGCGGCAGTCCGACTATTAAGACGTACGGAGTGCGGCAGCCATGGCTCGAAACCCATGGATAGTGAGCCTTGTGTGGGGTTCTTCACGTAGGGACAGTAATGTTCGTATAAGCAACTATCGCCCCACTGACATGCGATAAGTCCGAGGAGGCACGTAGTTGCTGCTGCATCGGCTAACCGCCACCTTTGTTCGGCTGTGCCTGGTACTCGCCTGCTAATCTAATTTTGACTATTATGACGAATAAGGAATTACAGAAGTTGCTCAAGCAGTACCCGTCGGATGCCAAGGTTTACTTGGTCAAGGACTGGGAGACTTGCAACGAAGACGGTCTCCTTACCAATATCGAGGAGATGCAGGATTACAACCTGGGCAGTCAGACGGAGGTCTATGATGTAGGATTGGACTTCGTGGACGAGCACCAGATACTAATAGGATGATCTTTGAAAGGTACAGAGGTTAGGCTCCGAGTAAGGAGGAGCAAGATATAAGGCTGCCAAGGGTGGGAATCCCAAAGGCGCTGTGAACGGAGATAAAACCCTGCCACGCAGCGTTTCGCGTCGCCCACCGGAGAGGCTCAAAAAGGAAGGGTGCCATTTTCCTAATAGAAAAACGGGGTTTTTCTCATAGAAAATCGGCCGATTTTCTCATAGAAAAGTGGGGGTATCCCTTTTCAAGCCCCTCTGCAGCCGAAAGGCCCGGACTCGCCTCTGTTAACTAAAGTTCACGGAATTGTGAACTTAATTGCAAGTAGATTGCAGATATTTTTTCATGGTATTAGACTGAAGGGCTGGCAGTCCGCGAGGATAGCCACCCGAAACGGGGTAGGTTCAGCTGACCCTGACCTACTTCACAAAAGTGTGAACTATTAACATTATTAACGTCTTAAACTATAAGCAAAAGCGTATGGTAAAGAAGAAATCAAACATCCGACCGCTCACTCACAAGGAGGAGCAGGTCATTAAGAAACAGATTGAGAAAGCCGCTGCGTTCACCCCTGCCGAGGTGCGTGACGCGATAGAGGCGCAACCGTTGGGTGCGATGGCAATGACCGTCGCCGTGAATCTGAACTACGACCATTTCGTCGATGTGTTCGAAAAGAAGATGGAAGCGATGATCGCGCCCCTCAAGAAGCCGGAAGAGTTGGAGGAGTGGCGGCAAGGTTACCGCAAGGCGATGGAGAACAGCTTCCAGCGCGAGATGGCGGTGTACTGGTACACGATGGGCGCGACGCACCACGACGAGATCGTGCAGAGCGTCATCAATCTGAAGGGAAACGAGACCAACGAGGGAACGGTTGGGCAGTGATTACAGAACCGGGGGCGGACACCCTCTCCGTCCCCACATTTATCAGTCTAATGAAATGAAAGCTAATATCCTGTATGTAGAGCAAACCGGCGTTAAGGACGATAGAACCACGTACGCCGTTGTAATAGATGGAGTCACTCCGGAAGACCGTAAGGTTCTCCTGGACAAAATAAAAGACTCCGAGTCATTCGATTCAGACATCCAATTCGAAGGTTGGTCCCGAGACTGGAAGTGTTTCTATAACTCCGATACAAAGGAGTGGTCTATTAAGCCGGTATTCATTATCGAGGTAAGTACTCCGGAAGTATTCACCTACACCGACGCTGGTATTTATGTCCTTGATTTAATCTCCTGATGCCATGGACGAGGAGAAGAAAAAGAGTTATCTGCAAGAGCGGGTGTTTGACCTGTGCGGTCTGACCCGTGAGCAGGTGTCGCTTCCCTTGAAGTGGCATAACAGGCCGGCAGAGTGGCACGACCCGGACGACTTCGACGAGAAGATCGGTATGGGCCGTGTCTATATGGCCGATAACGGAGAGGGGACACTGGTACCGCAGTGGCCACTCTTCCAGTCTGATCAGGATGACAATATCCGGATGTACCCTTACACCCTGGACGGCAAGCTCATCAGTTACCTGCGAGACAAACAGCCGAAGTACGCCGAAGGTGATGTAGAGGATTTCTACTTCATCACGCGTCTCAGTCCGGCGAACTGGGCAGAAGCCAAGAAGTCCGACTCGCAAGCCGGCAAGTACCGTTATCCGGGCGGCGAGACCAAGAAGGGCACGTATCCGTTCTTCCCTCCGGAACTGTACCGCAAGTACCTGAAGGGCGAGCATATCGAGACAGTCATCCTGACGGAAGGCTATATGAAAGCGATGTGCGCTTCGGTGCACGGCATGGCGGTCATCGGTCTCGGTTCGGTCACGCTCTACAAGGACGGCAAGACCAAACAGCTGTACCCCGATATCGTGCGTTTCCTCAATACCGTCAAGCCGGATAACATCATCATCCTGTACGACGGCGACTGCACCAACCCGTGGCGTACCGGCGGCAAAGAGACCTGGCGCGAGACGCCCGACCTGTCGAAGCGTCCGCAGTCGTTCATGTCCTCGCTGCTCCGCCTCAAGGACTTGCTGCTGGAGTTCAAGAACGCCCAGGGCAATCCCTGCGAGCTGTTCTTCGCCTATGTCAATAAGATGCAGGACGACGAGGAGATAGAGGACGAGCGTACCGGCGAGAAGATCATCGTCAATAACAGTCCCAAGGGCCTCGACGACCTGATTGTCGATGAGCACTACAAGACGGAGGTCGAAGCGATTGCCGACGACCTCAATCATCCGGGCCGCACCGGTATCTACTTCGTCAAGAAGAACCTGCGTACCTGCAACGACGGTAACATCCGCACCATCTTCCATCTGGAGTCGCCGGAAGCGTTCTACAAGGAGTGGGAGCCGCAGATCAAGAATCACGAGTTCCGCTACAAGGGCGCTACCTACCGTTATCTGGAGAGTGAGAAGAAACTGGTGCAGCTGCTGGACCAATCGCTCAAGGACTATGTCGCCATCGGCTCGGAGATAGTACTGGTGACGGAGAAGCCGATACCGGGCGCCAAGTCGGGCACGGTGCAGGACTTCTACACCATCGCCGATAAGGTCATCAATGCGCAATGCGGCAAAGGTACCTCGGAGAAGCTGTACAAGTACAAGCATTTCATCTCGACCACCGTAGAACCCGACCATATCAATTTCAGCCGCGAGATAATCAACAGCATGGGTTACCGGTTCTACAACATCTATTCGCCGCTGCCGTCCAAACCGGTGCAGGGCAAGTGGCCACACATCGAGAAGCTGCTGCATCAGATCACGAAAGAGTATCCGGAGGACACCTTCCATTACTACGAGATGCTGCTGGACTGGATCACTATCGCGTACTTCTATCCTCGCGAGTTCCTGCCGATCATCATGCTCGTCAGCCGTGACCGCGCTACCGGTAAGACTTCCTTCCTTAACCTGCTCAAGGCTATCTTCGGTAACAATACCGTCATCGGCGATAACAACCTGCTCGATACGAACTTCAACTCGATGCTTGCCGGCAAACTGATTGTCGGCATCGATGAGTCCTGCCTGGGCGAGAATAAGGCGGTCGGCGAGAAGCTCAAGTACTTATCGACCACCCGCACCATCCTCGTCGAGCGGAAGGGTAAGGATAAGCAGGAGGTTCCGTCCTTCCTCAAGTTCGTGTTGTGCTCGAACGAGGTTCGCAAGGCCGTGTTCATCGCCAAGGACGAGATACGCTTCTGGGTGATGCGTCTGACACCATGGTCGGATGACGGTGAGCATATAGAAGGCGACGACGAGACCAAGAACTACTCGGAGTTCATCGAGGAGGAAGTACCGGCATTCCTGTACTTCCTGCAGAAGCGGTTCAACTCCAAGCAGATGTTCGTCCCGCAACGGGAGAACAACAGCCGCATGTGGTTCGACCCCAAACGCATCTACAACGACGACCTTGCGACGATGATGGCCGGTACCGCGTCCAACTTCGAAGGCTCGCTCATGTCCTTCCTCGAAGAGATGTTCAAGGACACCGGCGCGATGACGTTGGAGTTCGACACCGATTATATTCAGAAGTATGTGCCGGATGCAGCGCGTAAGGACCAGCAGTACATCCGCAACCTGCTCTCCGACATGCCTGGCGTGACCAAGTCCAAGGACAGCCACAAGGTGCGCTTCGCCATGCGTATCACCGAGGAGGATAAGCGCAACGGAGCCAAGGAGGATGTCGGCACCGTCTATTGGGCACGGGAGAGCAAGCAATGCCGTCCGTTCGTCTTTAATGCGGAGTACTTCGTCTCGCCTGCCGACCTGAACGAGATGAAGCAACGTAAGGTCAAAGCCGACTCTGCCGCCGCGCAGGCTCCTAAGAAAGAAGATTCACAAACCGAAGTTCCGTTCTGATTATGGATGTAGTTTATGTAATAGGCACTGGCAGCAAGTGGGATAACAATGAGCTGCGCTACTCGTTGAGGAGTATAGAGAAGTTCGCTTCCGGTCTCGGCGAGGTGTATATCGTAGGAGACGAACTGCCGGAGTTCGTCAATCCGGAAACAGTTCAGTTCCTCCGGTGTTATGATCTTCCGGGCTACTCTCCTGCTCGGAACGTATATCGTAAACTGAAGGCATTATTCAGTGCTACGGATATCGAGCAGTTCCTGCTATCGAGTGATGATCATTTCTTCATTAAGCGAGTTGACTTCAATAATTGGCCGATACACTGGAAAGGCGACTCCATGCCAAAGAAAGGCAGTACCGGAGTAGGCGATAAGCGTTACACACAGACGATGGTCGATACTCGTCAGTTCATGGCTGTCGTTGGTCTTGATTTGAAGTATTACGAGGGACATACTAATAAGTTGTACACGCGATGGGGATGGGACTACTTGCAGAAGCAAGGCATAGATTCATGGATGCATACGCGGTCGACTTATGGTCTCAGTCTTAATTCCCCTATGGCAGCGACGATAATGCAGTTCAGTCCGTACAGGGCAAGTGGTTATAGGAAGGATGTGAAGTTGCATCACCTTAATACCGAAACGGACTGGGGATTACTGAAAGGCGCAGAATCATTCTCTATCTATGACTCAGCGATAGATACCGGAGTAGCCGGTTTCTTACAGGTAATGTTCCCGGAACCGAGCCGATTCGAGAAATAATTCCATTTTCATAGCAGTTTGTTGATAAGTTAGTTAAGTCTATTGTGTTCCGGTGGGACAGTCGCACTCGCGGCTGTCCCACTTTTTTTGTACCTAAACCATCCTAAAAGCATCCTATCGACATCCTAAAAACATCCTATTTGTATCCTATTCGGGGTGTTCTACGTACGCACGCGAGGGGGTGCGTTTTTCCTCTTTCTGTATAGTTGCCTGTCGCGCGACCGGTGTTGTACCTTTGCAGCCGGAAATTAAAAATGTGCGCTATGGCAAAGAAATTTGACTTGAAATTGAAAGGTTACGTAGGCGGTTGGGATTTCGATACCGACTATGTTGACTATGTCCTGGATAAAGCAGGCGACAAAGAGGTGACCGTCCTCATCGACTCGCTCGGCGGCTCGGTAGCTACCGCGCTGTCCGTATCGTCTGCGTTCGCTAACCATGGTAATGTGCATGTCTTCTATCGCGGCATGAACGCCAGCGCTGCAACTATCTCCTCGATGGGCGCGAAGCATATCTCCATTGAGAAGAGCGCGATGTATCTCGTGCATAAGTGCTCGCAGGCTGTGCTCGAATGGGCGCTGCTCAATGCCGACCAACTGAAGGCGAAGGCAAAGGAGTACGAGAAGACCGCTTCCAGTCTGGAGAAGATTGATCTTACCGTCGCTACGATGTATGCTGACCGCTGCAAGAAGCCGGTGAAGGACATGCTTGACCTCATGGCCGAGAACAAATGGCTTACCGCTCAGGAAGCGCTCGACTGGGGCTTCGTGGACGAGGTCATCGACAGCACCGAGGATGTGAAACTCACGCAGACGGTTGCGAACGCAATGGCCGCTGCCGGTATTCCTCTTCCGGATAACATGCCTGTCGAGGCGGACGGTTGGCTTGCGCAGCTGGAAGCGATGTTTAAGAAATGGTTCGGCAAGAAGGAGGCTGCTACCGCACAGGCTGTAGCAGAGCCGGATGCCAAGCCCGATAACTCAATTCAATCAACTGTTATGAAAAAAGTATTTCTGATGGTAGCAGCTGTATTGGCTGCTGCAAACCTCAAGGCTCTGGAGGAGCCGAAAGAGGACGGCAGTTATGCTTTGGACGAAGCTCAGTTGCAGGCTCTGGAGGATTCCTTGGCTCAGGCTAAGGCAGACAAAGAGGCTGATGAAGCGGCAAAGACCGCTGCTGAGACCGCCAAGGCAGATGCCGAGACGAAGTTGGCAGCAGCCGAAGCCCGTATCGCGGAGCTTGAGGCTCGTCCGGCTGCCACGGCAAAACCGGTAGTGGAAACGGGTGAGCAGAGTCATGCCAACGAGGAGCAATCTCCTGCAGAGGCATTGGCAGCCACGCTCGCCAACGCTCGCCAAATGCTGGGAAAGTAACCTAATTATTAACCTCTTAAAATTACACACACATGTCTGTAGGTAAAATTACTGGAGAGCAGCTTCAAGCGTATCAAGAGGCTGCGACCAAATGGCGCAAGGAATTCCTTGCATTGCCCGTTACCGGCTTGGAGGAGATTCTCCCGTATGTAAGCGTCCGCTATGGCATCCGCTACAAGGAGACCGTCGGATCACTGTCGCTCGATGCGCAGTTCCGTCCGTACAAGCACGACATCAAGTCGGGTAAAGACGCTGCGCTTGCGTTCCGCGAGCTGGAGACCTTCATGGGTGCAGTGGACTATGAGTTCGAGCCGAACTCTGTCGCTACCATGGTTATCGGTCAGAAGGCTGCGACCAAGGGCGAAGCGATGAAGAATGCAGAGATCGTCAAGGCTGTCCTCGTCGAAATCTGTAAGAAGTTGAGCGAGAACCTCAACGCAGTTCTGTGGAGCGCTGTCCGCAAAGCGAACGGTACGACCACGGCTGACCTGTTCAACGGATGGGACACCATCACGGCTAAGGAGATCACCGCCGGCAACATTGCCGAGGGTAAAGGTAACTACGTCGTCCTCGAAAACGCTATCGACGAGACCAACGCTGTAGATGTTCTGAAGGGCATCTATCGCAAGGCTAACCGCGAGCTCCGTCGTCAGAAGACGATCATGTTCGTAACCCAGGACATCCTGGACGCTTACGAGGATGCTTACTTCGCTACTCACGCGGCAACGCCGTGGGTAAGGGGCTTCGAGCAGCATATCCTCGAAGGTTCGAACGGTCGCTGCGAACTCGTAGCGCTGTCGAGCAAGGAGGGTACCTCGTACATCCACCTGACCACCAAGGAGAACATGCTAATTGGTGTGGACCTCATGTCCGACACCGAGAGCGTGACCATCGAGCATTTCAGCGCCTTCACGCTGGAGTATGTTGCAACGATGTTCTTCGGAGTAGAGTTCGAGTCCATCGATCCTCGCCGTCTGCTCGTTGCAGCGCTTGCTGAAGGAAGAGGCTCGGGTTCCGGCAGTGGTAGCGGTTCCGGTTCCGGAAGCCAAGGCTAAAAGTCAACGCATCTCTCCGGACACTGTTCCGGAGGGGTGCTAATGTGTAACCTCTTAATTCATTGAGAATATGCCTAAGAATAATTGTTCCCCTGTTGAGGGTTCGTTGCACTGGTGCGAGGGCAAACCCGTCCTCCCCGGCATCCGTCGCCGTATCTATTACACGGCGAAGTCGAACATTGCTGTCTGGCCGCTTCTGCCGGTAGATGAGAACGGTCGTCCGACCTCTGCCGTGCTGCAAGGTTCGTTCCAGATGGCAGCGGACAAGGTATTCCACTACATCGATGTTCTTGTTGACAAATCCGGATTGACTTCGGAGGCCCAGGGTGAGAAGCCGAGCCAGACGCAGCTCAACAAGATTACCGCCGTTCACCCGGCAGTAGATGAGCAAGCGTCCCTCGCGGCAGCTTACTTCAACAACAACGACATCGTTGCGCTCGTTCAGGATATGGACGGTAAGTTCCGCATGGTGGGTAACGAGAAGTGGCAAGGTAACGCTACCGTTGCGCAAGACAACGGCCAGGGCGCAACCGGAACGGCTTCCACCACCGTCAACATCGAGCATACCGACCTCATCCCCGCTCCGTTCTACGAGGGCGAGATTGTCACCGAGGACGGTGTCATCAACGAGCAAGGCAGTGGTAGCGGTAGCGGCAGCGGCAACTGATGACGCTCTCCGTTGACATACCTGTGTCGTCTTCCGTGTCGGAGGTCCTCGATACCGTATCCATCCGGGAAGGAGGATTCTCCGACATTTTGCATTCTATTGGGGATGCCAAGCCGGTGAAGGACTTGTTTGCGGAAGCCGGGCCGCGCAAAGCCTGGCACGCAGAGCACGCCGATGTGTTGGCACGATGCGACCTGAGTGAGCAGCATGTTCACCTCTTCCCCAAGGTAGGCCTGCGTATCATTGCCGTCTGGAAGCGTACCGTCAAGGGTCCGACCCTTGCGGACATCAAAGCGGACGACGGCATGGTGCCGGTCTTCAGCAACTCCCTCGCGCCGGTCATCCGGAGTGTGCTGGGCGAAAACCTCTCTTCCGGAGGGTTCGCCGTCATCACCACTCCGCGCCGGAGGCACAAGGAACGCAACTTCGCCTGTATGGTGGCAGCGTCCCTGGCGCAGAACCTCGGCATACCGTACCGCGAGGATGTGGCCATCGCCCGGACCAAGCAGCGCATCGGCGTGGACTTTGAACCGGGAGACATACCGCCGGAGACGAATCTGATCTGCTTTGATGATTTCGTGACCACCGGCAGCACCCTCGGAGCGATGAACCGCCTACTCGCTCCCATGGGCAAGAATATCCTTTATATCGTAGGCGTAGATAACCAATAGTTATTATGGACGAGAAATTAACTAAAGAACTTCAGCAGTGGTTGAATACCCCTGCAGAGGAGAGAGACATCGCGACCGGCGTCCGGCTGGTGCGCGTATTGGTACGCAATCAGATACTCGCCAACGGCTTCGAGCGCCTTCCCAAGAAGTACATGAAGACCGTCGAGTACCAGCTGAACAAGTACCTGCCGATGCGGCTGGCCAAGGTGACGCACGAGGATGTCGTCCGGATGTCCGGCAAAGCGACAATCATCGCCTCGCAGCGCAAGCTCAATGCACCGCTGCCCGGAAAGGACAATGCGCCGGTACTCAAGCGTATCGAGAAGACGGAGGATTTCAAACTCGGTAAGCGTCCGGACCACAACCGTCTGCCGGAGGAGATTCAGGCGCTCTATTCCGAGAACCTCTCCATCATGCAGAACATGCGAGCCTGCCATGCGCAGCTCATCCTCCTCTCCCTGCCGGAGAATCAGTCTTCCTGTCCGGATGGCGACCGCTATCCGTTCGTCAAGGAACTGATTGATCTGGACCAACGCTACCACGCCAACTGGCAGAAGTACGACTCCTATCCGCCGGTGGATGACGAGCAATAAGGCAGTTGACAGCGTCCTTTTCCCGTTATCCCAAGTGCCCCTGCAAGCGTATCTGACCAATACGCTGCAGGTGGCCGACGTGGTGGAATGGGCGATGGCTCAGATGCCCGGCAAGGTGCACCTGCGGCAGACCTCGTTCTCGATATCCGAGGAGTTCGTCCGCCGGTTGTGGCACATGCAGCGCTCCGGCAAGGTGAGTGAGGTCGAGTTAGTCCTGGATCACAAAGCCACCAACAAGACGCTCCGTCTGTGGCCGTTCCTCGTTCAGACTATCAACCGGCTCTATCTGGCCGACAATCATTCCAAACTCATCCTGTTGGAGAGCGATACCGCCGGAGATGTGACGCAGGTCGCCATCATCACCAGTCAGAACCTGACGCGAGGCAACCGGCACGAGTCCGCTATCATCACTACCGATATCGGCGTCTTCCGGAAGCTCGAAGCCTCGTTCCTCGATATACGCGACCACCACGCCGTTCCGCTCCGGGAATTGTTTAACATCAAAATGCAATCCTAATGGCTCAGCGAATCCATATCACTACCCTGCGCGAAATGCTCAAGCGCCCCGACCCCGTGGACTTGGTCGTCGTTACCAAGGAAGGCCGGGTGCTCGCGCTCAATAACTGCGTCGGCCTCAAGTTCGACCTGTACAAAGGCACACGCCGGATCAAGATGCTCGACTCCGGACAGATTAGAACAGTGCGCGATATCCTCATCCTCTCCGTCAATGGCTGTGAGGTGATGATTTAGCCGTGTGTTTTTCGTCCCCGTAAATAATGTATTAACTTTGCAACAAATTTATAAGCTATGATATTTCTGTCAGGTGTAAATAATTTTCTTCGTGAGTCGGTTTCCGGTCAGGAATCCGGATGCGACCACATCGTCTTGCAAATCAAGCAAGGCTCTACGAAGATATTCGAGGTTACCAGTCGGAAGATTGGTTCCTATTATGAGTTCCCCGGAATGGACGAACTGATAAAAGCACACATGCTTCAGAACAATCTTTCCGTCTTCTCTGCATCTGCGGTATATTCCCCGTGTGACGCTTCCGGTAGTCAGGTCGATACCTACACCAAGGCTTTAGCCGTCATCTATACCGGTGCGGAACTCCGCAAGCCGGGCACGCTTACCGCCGATGTCTTTGCTTCCGTCTATTTCCTGACACATTATAAGTCCGCCTGGACTACTCCGAGCGATTCATACCAGCTCAATTACTATGCGGCATCCGATGAGAATTACACCATCGTCCGCACCTTCAAGGATGGCACAACGGCCACGGCCACCGGCACAGCCCCCGCCGGAACATCGACTTTTCCGGTGAACTATCTGACGGACTGCGTGAGTGCCGTCGTCACGATGGGTAGCCGTACCTTCACGCTCTATTTCCTGGACATAGATATCGCAGAGCGCTTCCAGTTCCGGAATGCGTTCAATGCGCTGGAGAGTGTCGTCTTTCCGGCGGCCACCACCGAGGCGCCCAAGACAGAGTACGAGACCGCCCAGCAGGAAAATGTGCTGCAGCGCTATGATATCGAGGAGCAGCTGGAGGTCAAGATCCAGACACCGCCGCTTCCGGAGTTCATGCGTCAGACGCTGCTCGATATGTGCCGGTCGCATTATGTCGAGCGCCTTGATTCGTATCGTGCCGGTAGCACTACCTATCAGGTGTACAGTCCTGTAATCATCAAGGAGTATAAGTTCGATAAGACCAATGAGCCTAACAAGCCGCTCGTCCTCGAACTTACGCTCCAGTATAGCAATACCAAGCGCAATAGCGCAATCGAATTCGGTTAATGGCAGAGGTTCAGACCATAGAAGAAAGGCAGAAGTACGTCGAGGCATGGAACACCACCATGACGCAAATCTGGCAGGAGCGCATCATCAAGCTCGGTGTGTTCGAAGCGCCCCGGCGTAAGCAGCGTCAAGGGCAACCGCACTTGCTCGATAGTCTCATGTACTTCCCCGTGAAGCACGACGACATGTATATGGAACTCGCGCTTCACTTCACCTTTCCGGAATACGGTCTGTTCCAGGACCGCGGTACCGGGCGTGAGAAAGCGCTCGGTAATCCGGGCGACATAGGCGAGACCACCAAGTCCGGACGAGCACGCAAGTTCCGTGAGGTCCGTCCCTGGTTCTCCATCAAGTACTACGCCTCTATTATGAACATGAAGGACTTTATGGCTCGCTCGATACGCGACCAGTTCGTCGGTATGCTATCCACAACTTTCGATAATCTCAATCTCAAAATGGCTAAGGTATGAAAAAGATTGTTACTAATTCGGCACAGAACTTCCTCCGTCGTATGAGGGAGGCTACCTTGCAAGCATGGGCGGCTATTGTGTTGGCGTTCATAGGTGCAGGACTGTTGATCGCGGGTATCTGCATTCCACCGCCGGGAGAGATACATCCGTCAGTTATTCAAGGCGTGGGTCTCGTTACCGTCATCATCGCTATCTTCTTTGCTTGGGACGCTACCGTGCGGGGTCTTGGCGCAAGGTTTGAACACGGGAAGACTAAGGTTTCCATAGGAAAGGGGAAGACTCGCAAGGTAACTCAGTCCGACCCGCCCCCGAACGAGTAAAGAAAAACCCGCTGCTTGCGGTTATAGGCAACCCGTTTCCGTAAGATTGTTTGCTAAATGGTGAGTTGGGGAGTTTTATGGTTTGTACCCGACTCGGAGTAAGGGAGTAGTCGCGAGACTGCCCCCTTATTCTATGCCCTAACTCAATCGTCGCGTCGAGACCTCGTCGTTCATCAGCGCGAACCTCTCTCGCGGTCGAACTCTCTCCTCTCCCGAACCTCTCTGCATATTCCGCTCAAACGAAACGCGCTCGGTTCGTCCAATCCGCAGGCAGTGCGGGGGCTCGATGGAGGCAAACAAGGGGAATTTTTTCACAAATTCCCCCTGTGACCCCCTGATATTTCTGACTTCTCAAAATGGAAAGTGTGGAAGAAATTACATTTTTCTATCGTACGTTCCGGCTCAAAAATGCTAATTTTCGGTGAAATCAGCAAGTTAAGTACATTTTTTTGCCCGAAAATTTGCACAGTTCAAAAAAAAGCAGTACCTTTGCACCGTCTAAGTTAAAATAAAGCAGGGCGACTGAGAGAAGTTGCCGCAAGCGAGCGGTATTTTTTTATGCTCAGTCTATACCAGAATTGTAGTATCGGTTACTCCCGTGAGTTGTACTGTAATGGTCGCTCAAGCCTTGCTTTTAGGACTTAGACAACGGGTCGGTAACCGGTATTTTTATAGTCTAAATACTAAAAGCTATGTGTCAAATTAAGAAGAATGTCACCGTAGAGGACATCAAGAATCAATTGCATTTCATTGCAGATCAGATCGAGAACTCGAATGAAGAGATCACCGGAACGGTAGTAAACGACGAGCAGTATGCGAGCATCACCGCTATCATCGGCCGCCAGGTAGTATGTATTAATTTCATGAATTAGGAGGACGCAGCTATGATCCAAGTATCTATGCCGAACGAACTGACCAATGCAGCCGTTCATCGAATGTTGTCTTCCATCGCTAGCTCGGTTACTAAGAACGATAGACCGGCGGAAATCACTTGTGTCCAGGAACCCGGAGGTGGTATGCGTCTGAGCGCTGCCTTCGATACCTATTCCGGAGAGCGTTATCGCTTGCAGCTGGAGTTGACTCCGGTGTGATCCGACCGATGGTAATTTCCGGCGACGGCTCGTGAGCCGGAGCCGCAATCTTAAGAAACGTCGCTTTTTGCGGCGTTTTTTTTAACGCCCTATCCCCATTATAAGAAGTAGGAGGAGGGTGAAATCTCGCCGATTTTTGAAAAATCCGTTTCCAAAGTGGGCAAACTGCTCTAAAATGCGACAAATCAGCAACTTATCACGAAACATTTTACACCGATTTTGTTTCATTTTGTTTCTTTTGCGTGCAGAATGTTTCACAATGTTTCGATATTGTTTCGTGAAATGTTTCGATATAACTATCTATGTATAAATAAATTAGACCCAAAGAAACAAGATTTTTCGCAAATCCGGCTTTCTAGATTTTTTTCTCCTTCCTATAGGAAAAATGCGGGCGAAACTTGCATATGTCAAAAAAAAGTCGTACCTTTGCACCCGATTCTGAATCACTGCCCAATCTTAAAGATAGTACATTTTTAAGAATTGGCGGTTATGAGTGTTTCTGGAGGTCATCTATCTGAATACAATGCGCTTCCGGCGTCTGCCCGGAGGTGGGTTCTTCGTATGCTCAGGTCTTGGGCAGGTTGGTCACGTACTACGGTGTACCGGAAGCTGGAGTGTGGAACGCTCTGCCGGTTGGAGAGTTTGCTCTTGAGCAGCTGTCTGGAGGCTGCTCATCATCCTCAGTCGGACGGTCAGCAGCTGGTGATCCGCTTCGATTGGTCGGATGGAGAGGGAAAAATGGACGCTAGGAGGGGTAATTGAGACATCTTTCCGGATGAGCCGAAAATGAGTTCATATTGGAACAGTAAATTTTTGGTCATGTCCAAGAAAAGCAGTAACTTTGCAAACTATTTATAAGGCTATGGAAAAACGGCAAGACAGATATTACTTATACCTTCGTTGGCCGCGCTATTTGGCGCAGTGGTTCGCTCATGAGATGTATCGGTTAAGGAACTACGAGAGTGAGACGCTTCCGCCGTTCCGGTACGACTGTGATGTCGAACCGATGGAACTGGATGTCGTCGAGACGCGTCGTGGATCCATCGAGCGTATCATCATCGAGCAGTGTCTGGCTAAACAGCCGGAAGCTATACCGAAGCCTGTTCCCAAGGACGCAACCATCTGCATCCTTATTCCGGAGTTCCTCGGCAAGCCGACGCAGTATTATAACTACTTGCCAACCTCAGGAGAGTCGCTGCTGGAGATAACAGTACGCAATCACTTCCGGATGGAGCTGGCGAAGTACATGAATAAGGTCATCTTCAGCTATCGGTCTGACCGAGGAGGTTATGCGCCGAATAGAGAGAAGTTCATCGAGGCGTTCATGGAGGTAAACGGTATAGACTACGAGCATTTGCACACCATCAGCGTGTTGTGGCGCCGGTTGTATAAACAGGAGAATCGAAAGATAAACAGCAATAAGAAATGAGAATACCAGGTATTAGGAACATCGGATATTGCCCTGCCGCCAGTGTTCCGGCAGATTTCGAGATGCAGGGCATGGCAGGACTGCCGGTGAACATCGCCGGTCTGAGCTTCACTGCCCTCTATGTATTGGGCGACGGAGTGCTGGAGATCAGCGACAGCAACGAGCACAACGGAAGCAACCAAAAGGTGACGCTCACGTTCACCTGCCTCTCGGAGTTCAAGCCGGGCCGGTATGTGTTCCTCGTGCAGACGGTTGCCGGAGCTAAGTACCTGATAGGAACCAAGACGGCCGTTCCGTCGGTCTCTACGCAGGACACGACAGCCGGAGCGAGTGCGGCTAATGGTCTGAAGGTGACGGTCGAGTTATCGGCTCCGGTAGCTGCGCAGCGTGTCATCGGTCAGGAGTCAATCTATACCGCCGAGGGTTATGTCACCTTCGAAGACTGGCGTCAGATTGCCGAAGCTACTTACGCTCATATCGTTCACCGCCACGATACGGACGAGGTGGATGATGATCCGTTCGGCAAAAATCAGGAACAAGTTAACCAAGACCTGTACGACTTAGCAGCGGCAGGCATCGTAATGTAATATGAGAGAGATTATCTTACATGAAGAGGCTACAGTAGCCAACCGGGCGTACTTCAATTACGATTCCGGTCTAACCAAGGACAATATACTTGGCGTGCTCAATAAGACAACCGGTAAGGCTGTCTATACGCCGCTCAAGTTTACGAGCATGACGATGCTTCAGTCCTTACCGTTGGAGGATGGGACCAGGAACTACACGCTCCAGTTCTCCAACCTTCCACCTATTGCGGTGGGTGATAAGTTGCTAATCAAGATCTACGTCGATACCGTCGAGTCGGATGCAGCAACGGACATCAAGACCTTCTTCGGTATCGTCAAGGACGGGGACACGGTCAAGGTCGTGACGGAGGATGGCGGGGAAGAGGTGGTCGAACCCGTCGGGCTCATGGACGAGGACGATGTGTATGACTATCTGGAGGATATAGCCGTGCTCATGGGCGGTATCACGGCAGAGCAAGCAGCCTCTATCACGGCGGCGACGAGGGCTATCATCCACGGCGGTTCCGGGAGCGGTGAAGGCGGAGAAGGCGGTTCCGGTAGCGGCTCAGGTGAGTAACAATTAAAATCAAAGAGATATGACAGATTCAATGAGAAAACTATTTGACAACTTTTTGTTCAAGGTGCAAGCGGCGTGGTTCGGGGTGTACATCTTCGACAAAATCAAAGCCGCTGTCGCTTATGTGATGGACAGGGCGGGGTTCGTGTATGTCAAGACCGAGGAGAACGCGCAGACCATTCTCGATTTCTTCAATACGCATGACCTGTATGTCGGCGATGCCGTTTACAGGTACATCGGACAAGTTGAGGAAGGGCCGGTAGCCGGTTACGACCAGCAATTCGGACTGCTCGCCGATGACT
>Ga0326512_10000341_pt1 | contig 40475 bp, 60 predicted proteins | sample 1_2617_0518_D_FD_203652 | JGI IMG/M metagenome (GOLD analysis project Ga0326512, IMG submission 203652) | Bovine rumen microbial communities from UC Davis, California, United States - 1_2617_0518 | ecosystem: Host-associated > Mammals > Digestive system > Stomach > Rumen | place: USA... | reverse complement strand
ACCCAATCGTTAATCTCTCCGGCAAGCGCAATGACCGCAGGAGGGACAGCCATAGCGCAGATCGTCCCTGCAAACGATTCAGCCCGGAGTCCCGCCGCTGAATTGTCATCATCATTGGTGATTCCGTCCGCATGGTAGGTATAAACCCCGTCATTCAGATCGGAATTGGTGATCCAGAACCGCTGACCTTCTTTAAGAGAAAGAGGGGAAATCATGCCGTCAGCATCAATCACAAAATCCCCAACATTTGCGGTTTTGATGAAATAGTTGTGGATGTATTCACAAATCTGCTGAAGCATGATCTCCCTCCTTTATTTAGTAGCCTTTTTAGGACCTCTGGCGGCTTTTTTAGCCGTTTCCGTGGGTTTGCCCTGTTCCTCTTCATTCCGGGGTTCAGCGGCCCTCTCATGGGCAATCACAGGGAATCCTGCGGCATTGTCACTGCCGCTGAGTTCCTTGATTCTTGCATCCGTGACCTCAAGACCGTCACGGGGGAAAGTGTCCCCCGTGCGGTACTGATGTTCGCCGTCATACAAGTCCCGGAAATCGTGGATCACTCTGTTCATCCGTCAACCCTCCGAATTAGGTTGTGGGGTTCGTGGTGTTGGATGCGGAAATAGTGATGTTGGCGATGCCGTCCAGATATTCAGCCCACAGGGCCATACCCATCAAGGCAAAACTTTCGCCAACGGCGGTGGAATAGTTGCCCTGCGCATGGAAACCAATCAGGTTGGTTTCACCCTGCACAGTGTAGTTCAGACCCAACCGGGCAAACTCGCTGTCTCCGGGATCAACATAGTAAAGGTCAATGTTTTCCACGGGGGTAGCAAAAATCTTGTTCCGGGCAATCTGAGCCGCCGGGAGCAGGAACAGGGTACGGTATCCCATGAAATCCTTGATGTAATTCAGACCAAACTGAGTCTGAACGCTGATGTCAGCGGCCCCCAGATAGTCATAGGCATCAAGGATATTGGCGAAACCAACGATTTCGGTAACGTCCTTCTGGATGGTAGCGAACTTGTTCAGCACCTCGCCCTGTGCCTTGGCAAGAGCGGCCTGCCAAGTGGCGGCAGTCCCGGTCAGGGAGCCGGTCGCAAGGAAGGTATAAAACTTGTTCATGACGGTTTTCTGAAGCTGAGTCAGGAAAGCGTCATCGCTCTTTTCGATGGCGATGGCGGCTCCATACTTGTCCACATCCTCAATCGGAACCGCCTTGGCGTACTTCTCGATGGTCAGGTCTTCCTGCGCCGCCTTTGTGATCGTGGCCTTGGAATAGGGGATCACGTTGCCGGGGCCAACCGTGCCGCTCGCAAGGGCAACACTGGCGTTGTAGGAAGTCAGCTTGGTTCCGGGGGTCTTGCGGATCGGACGGGAAATGCCGATGATTTCACGCAGGGCATCCCAATTCTGCCCGAACCGGGTAACGAAATCCACTTCACGGGCAGTCACGGCAGTAGCACCGGAACCGTATACGTTCGGCAGATTGTCACGGGGATTGGTCAAAGATTCGATAGGCATTTAATCAACTTCCTTTCTGCAGATTTTCCTGCAATGCTTTTTGCCGTTCTTCGGTGGAAAGCTTATAACGCCCGTGTTCATCCCGTGCGTAAATCTCTTCCATCGTTTTCTTGGCGGTGTTTCCGTTGTTGTTCGGGGGATTGTCCACCCTCGCACCCTGCGGAGTTGTGGTGACCTTGAATCCACCCCACTTGGAATCAATGTCTTTTTTGACCTGTTCCAAGTTCTCAATCTTGCCGTCCGCAGTCAGCTTCATTCCGCTGAAATCGGTTGCATTGAGAATGGAATCAATAGTCTGCTCGCTGATTTTTTCCTCAATCAGCACACTCCGATAAGCCGCCCGTACTTTGGCGATATCGGCATCCTTGGCAACCTGAGCCCTGTAGGCATCATGGTCGGCCTTTTCCTTCTCGTACTTTGCTTTCCAGTCCTCGCCGCCCTTGAGGGATTCAATTTCCTTCGTCAGAGCCGGGACTTTTTCGGCATCCGCTTTGTATTTTTCCAGATCGTCCTTCAAAGGATCGACCACCCCAAGATGCAGACTGACAAGTTCGTTTCCGATCTCGTCCGTGTAAGCGTCTCCAAGGATTTTTCTCAAGTCTGCCCGTCTGAATCCCACTTGTACATCCTCCTTATTCTGTCACGTATTTCCACTGGTATCCACCAGCATTGACAGCCCAACCTTTCAGAACATTGTTAATGTTCCGTCTCCCTATGCCTGTGCTTTCGCTTGCATGTGTAATGCTTTGAAAGCGATTAACCACATGCCCACCATTCATCTGATACACAGCCTTATTTTTGCCGTGTTCGATGTTGTATTGTCGTGTGCACCATTCAAGATTCTCAACCTTATTATTCATTGGGTTTTTGTCTTTATGGTTCACTTCTGGCAGTTCTTCTGGATTCGGAAGAAAGGCCATTGCGACAAGTCGATGCAGAGAAAACTTCTCCGTTTTGCCATCTTTTGAAAGACGCACAAACTGATATTTCACACAGTCTCCACGCAGGCATGGTTTTAGAAGTTTGGCTTTTTTACGTGACATTTTAGGAAGAGATAAGATATCCCCATCACTGCTGATGAGGTACAATCCTTCGTACCCGGGGATTTCCTTCCAAGATGCCATTTGCTTTTCCTCCCGTTCTTCGGAGCCTGTTCCTTGGCTCATCGGAGTTTATTTGTCGGGCGGTTCTTCGCCCTTCATGCATATTTTGGCGAAAAAGGCAAGGGGAGCAAAAGGACAAAACCGTCATTATTCCGGCTTTTCATCCTCAAAAGTGACAAAAAAGAGGGGCAAGGATATTCATCCCGGCCCCATGCCACGGAGACTTGGCAGTTCCTGACAAAATCAGTATACCGCTTTTGTTCCGCTTTCTCAATCATCATTCAATTTTTGACAGTTCTGTCTGAATGATGGCCTTGTATTCCGTTGAATGGTTTTCTGCCGCCGGGCGCAAGAACGGCTTCGGCTTGCGCTTGTGCGTTCCAAGTTCCACGTAGGGAGCATATTCCACATTGGAACCAATGACTTCCGTCCGCTCATCTACCTGTGCGTGAGCAATGCTGTTCCGCAGTCTGCCTGTTTTGACCGGGCAGAGTTTCTTTGCATAGCTTTCAGCCTTGCCGCCGCAGATTTCAAGGCCACGGGTGATGGCTTGATCAACAGCAGAAAGCACCTTCTGTTTGTGGCTGATAAAGATCACACTCATGATTTTCCCCTTCCCTTCATTGCAAGCCATTCATCATAGGATAGATCGTCAATTTCTTCGCCCGTTTCATTGTCACGCCGCTTTGCATTTTCTTCCGGGTATTCCGGGAACACATAAGTCAGCGTACAACGGCAGTTGTAAACATCCCCCGGATGTGCATCAGGATCGCCTGGGAACATGATTTTCCCATAATCGGAATCAAAGGCTTCATCCACTTCCCTGATTTGCCCGTCAAGATGTCTGTGGCTGTCACGGGTGCGCTTATCAAGTGTAGCAAGCCATTGCTTCTTCATTGTGATCCCCATGCCTTGCGCCCTGTGCATGGTTTCAATCCGTCCGGCATTCTGAGCGGATGTCATCGCCGTTCTGGCATACCGGAGCATGGCGATTTCGTTGCTGTCTCCCGTCTGCTTTGCAATCCGGTTTGCGGTATCTTCAATGGATTCACCTTGAATGATTCCCTGCGTGATTGCGGTGTCAATCTGATGAGTGATCCATGCTCTGTCTTTCCGCTTGTTCAGCCATTTCCGGGGCATCAAATCCGGTTCATCTGCTATCAGTAATTTAACAGTTTCCTCATCATAGATAGCAAAAGCAAGCTCCATCTTTGCGCCCTGCTCAAGCTTATACGCCATATAATTCGCATTTGTGGCGAACACTCCAAGCTTTTCATCGCTGATGATGCTGAGAGCGGCTTCATTCACACGGCTCAATATTTCGCTTGCCTGACGGGACAGGGCTTTCCAGTTCTTTCCTCTGAAAACCTCTGCTTTTTTCCATCGCCGATATTTTGCCGGAGTGATCTTGTCTTCATTCAGCAATTTCTGCATCCGGGCATCTTCTTTGGCAAACTCATCCGTATAGGCAATCAGCTTTTCATTGATTTCTTTCCGAGCTTGGCGGTATATCCGTTTCAGTTTCCGGGCAATTTCTTCCTGCCCACGGTCAGCCGCTTTTGTACCGATGTCCGGCATCAGTCATCACCTTCATTGGCAAGCCTTGCGTTCATTTCCTCATCCTGCGCCTCAAGGATTCCGTCCACCTCATCGACCGTGATCCACGGAAGTTTCCGCAGGACGGTTGCTCTGTCAAGGTAATTTGCCGCCATCAGCACTTTCTCCGTGGTTTCCTTTTCGTTGCTAATCCGGTTCCGTTTGAAAATCGGTTCATCCTCAATTCCAAGCAGGTTCAACAGCCCTTCAATGCAATCAGAAACCTGATATTCAAAATCGTCCGCTTCTTCGTCAAGGGGCTGATATGCGGCATTGATATGATCATTCGTGTCCCCGGCGGCGATGGTGTGAACATCAAGGCCCCCGAAATCCTCATAAATCTGCGCCTTGATCCCGTCCAGATATACCTGTCTCGCCGTTGTCGGGATTTCCTGTGTGTACGGGGTAATACTGCTGTTTCCGGTATCCATCGTCGCTATGTGGTTGAGCTTGAGCCTGTCCCGGAACTTAGCAAGGCTTTCGTCCGTTTCTCCAAGGCCATTGCCGATGATCCAAAAAATTTCTGCACATTCCTGCAAGTCGTTTGCAAATCCGGAGCGGATAAGATCGAAACTATCAATCTTGTTTTTCATCCCTACAAGTTCGCTCTGTTTGTGTTTGCTCCCCCACAGCGGCACAATCGGCAGAGAAGAATAATTCTGCTCAACAGAACCAATCTCCCCTTGAATCTGCGTCCTCTGAATATTGCGGATGTACCCCCGTTTCGGTTCTGAAACAGCAAGATTCAGCCCTTTGCTCCCATCTGCCGTCCGGTAAACTGTGTATCCATCTTCCTCATACAGTACCGCCGTGATGGGCCTTTTCTCCCAATCCAGACTCCAGAACCGGATTCCTGCCCGGAGACTGCCGTTGTCTTCATCCCACAGCGGCACAAACTCCGTCATCGGGAACACTTCAACATGGTCAAGGTTCCACATCAGATAGCAAATGCCATGAATGAGCGCATAGTGTGCGCCCAGATAAATTTTCCGGTCAAACTTTTTGCCAAGGGCTTCTTTTGTCTTGTCCACGGTCTTTTTTTTGCCGTCAACGGTTTCCGTGGTTGTGTTGGCAAAGCTTACACCGTTCCCCAGACTGTAAGCAGTCCGCTGTGTGGTCAGCCTGTGAAAGAAATTGCAAGCAATGCGATTGTTGGAGGCGGTAAAGTCCGGGACTTTCTGTCCGGCAATATTGTAAATATACCGAATCCATTGCATGATGGTAGAATTGCGCTCCGCTTCATACTCATCCGCATCCAGCGCAACCCGGTAGGCATCACTTGAACGGTATTCGTTGATGGCCTGAGTGATGAATCCAAGCTTGTCTGGTTCCTTCTGGAAATCCTGATAGGTTTTCAATGCAGTCATAATGATTCCCCCTCTCAGCCAAATACGCTGATATATTTTGTCGGCACAGGCTGACCTGGTTTCCGGTATATCATCTCTGTCCCGTACCGCACAGCATCAATGTGGTGGTTGTTCTTGTCCGGGTATCCGCTCATGATTTCACCGTCCTTTGTGCGTTCATACTCATAAGCGGAAAACTCCCGTTTTGTGTCCGGGCATCGCTTCGGATCAATGACGATCTTCGTCAGTTGCTGAAGCCATTTCATCGAATAGTCAACCGATCCGGCTCCCTTCTCAGCCCCTACACAGAAAAGACCAAAGGCATTATAGTCATTGACTGATTTCGGCTCCGCACTGTCTGCCGTGATCCTGTCCCTTCGTGTCAGTCCCTTTGCAAGCAATCTTTCAGCCGTTTCCTTGTTACCGGCCTTGTTTGCCGTGTCCTCATCAAAAACATAAAGGATTCTCCGGGCGGCATCGTAATGCATCCGGTTGAATGCCCACGGATCGGGGAAGAAACCCCAGTCCACGCCGTTGTAAACCCGGTCAAAGTGGCTGATTTCCTCATCCGTGATCTCCCGGATTTCCAGATTCTCGAACACATCAGCCCCGGTTCCGACCGCTTCTCCAAGGTAGGTGTGCCTGTACTCCCGTTCGTTGGTGTCCTTCATGTACTCCGCTTCAAGGATGAACTGAGAGCCAAGCCATTCCTTCGGGGCATCAAGATAGGTGCTTTTGTGGCAAAGCCTGTCCGGGCGGTTTTCCTCGCTGTCAAGGTTTGCCCAATTCTCACGGGATATCGGGGGATTGTAGCTTTCAAAATTCCAGAACGTTTCGCCGCCGCGCATGGTGGATTCAAGGATTGTGTGAATCTCTTTCCGGCCGGCAAATTGGTCTTTTTCCTCAAAATGAGTGATTGCGATGTATCCGAACGGAACTTTGATGGACTTGATTTTCATGGGATCATCTGCGCCCCGGAACATGATTTTCTGCCCGGTCGGCTTGTATATCAGTTCCATCGGTGTTTTTCGGGCCTCCCACAAATCAGCCATGCCCAACTTTCCGATTGCCCAGATGTATTGCTGATAAACGCTGTCCCGGATGGTGTTGCCAACCTTGCGGAAAACGCAGGCATGGGTTCCGGGGTTGTGAATCAGCAACGGTGGAATCATCAGACTGATTGCCGATGATTTCAGTGATCCCCGGCCCCCGGAAAGATCATAATGCGTGTGTTTGTGTGCAATCACATCATCAGCCACTTCGTAAAAGGATGGCCCCAACAGATCATACAGATAAATCATGATTTTCCCCACACAATCTTGACGGGTTCTTCATTGATGACCGTTTCCACCGGCTTGTCACGCCATCTGTCCGGTCGGCGGTTCTTCAGCCAGAATATCTGTGCCGTGGTATCCGGAAGGGCTGTTTTCTGCACCTTCCGGATATGCTTGACCTGCTTCATGATGGGGTTCCCGTCAGCGTCAAGCCGCCCCGTTGGAACCTGCTCCACCTCCGTTATGGTTTCCTCGTATTGATAGCCCATAGCCCTTTTCAGAAGGGCGTTCTCCACCTCCTGATCCACAGGAGCCTTGCCCCTTTTTAGGGCTTCAAGAAACGCAGGAAAGCGGCGGCTCCATTCGTATAATGTCTGGTGGGAAACGCCGATGTTTTTGGATATCTGCTCATCCGTCAGGCCATCTCTTGCCCATCCTTCAACACGGAGCAATCCGTCTTCTGTAACCCACTCAGCGTATTTCCCTTTGCATCCGATGTTGACTCACCTCCCGCTCGTCTGGTCAGCAGATAGAAGAAAGGAGTATCCAGAGCCGCAAGGATGAACTTCAGCCCATACTGTCCGAGCATCATACATCCGAGCGTCCCCCACATAGCCCTGTTGAATAGCCAGCCGAAACCAATACCGAAACTAATGCCGATAAATAGCACCGTATCAATGATCTGACTTGTCATCGTGCTGGCATTATTCCAGATCCATCTTCCCTTCTCCGTGCTTCCATGCTTCTCAATATATCTGTCCCTGATCTTGTGGAAGAAGTAAACATCCCAGCTCTGGGAAGTGAAATACGCAACCATGCTCCCGATAACGAAAATCCAGTTCTGCCCAAGCAGTTTTTCGTATGCCGTCTGTGCTTCAGGATCAGCCGCCGGGAGATACTGCGTCAGGACGATCAGGGTTGTTGCTACCATCTGCCCGACAAAGCCCCATCTTACCGTCCGGTTCGCTTCCTTCTTGCCCCAGATTTCCCCGATAACATCCGTTGCGAGGAAGGTAATGGCGTAGCACAGAGCCGCACCGGGGAGCGTCAGGGCATTCCCAAAAAGGGTGATGCCCGTTGCGAAGAGCTTTGCCGTGACCACGTTGGAAATCACCAGAGCCACCACGAATACCATGTTGATGCCGATCAGGTTGGATACCGTTTTCTTCATTGCTTTCTCTCCTCTTAGTTTTTTATAGCTGGTTTTTGCATACAGCTTTTATATCAAAGGGCTGGGTCTACCGCCCCATTGATTTCAAATGCCCTTGCCCGGTCAATGCAGGTTCCGCATACTCCGCACGGTTTATCGCCGCCTTTGTAACAGCTCCATGTCAGATGATAGGGTACGCCAAGTTCCAGCCCGGCTCTGACAACATCGGCCTTTGTGCTATTTACGAATGGAGCAATGATATTCACCTGTCCGGCGGTTCCGAGGTACACAGCATCATTTATAGATCGCACAAATTCCGGGGAACAGTCCGGGTATGCTTCTCCGGCTGAGTCATCCGCATGTGCTCCGAAAAAAACAACTTCTGCGCCAATGCTGACAGCAATGCTTGCGGCGGCGGCAAGCATCAGCCCGTTTCTGAATGGAACGTAGGTGCTGACAGGTTTATTCGGGTTCTCCCTTTGCTGATCCGCATAGCTTCCTTCTGGGACTGGGTTCCCTGATTTTTCCAACAAACTGCATTCACTTCTGCTGAAAATCATGGATAAATCCATTTCCATCAGCTCCACCCCGTAGTGTGAAGCCACCATGCGAGCAGACTGGATTTCCTTCAAGTGGCGTTGTCCGTAAAACATATTTACCGCAAGAACATCTTCCGGCTTTGTGTTCTTTAGCGCAACGGCAAGACAGGTTGACGAATCAACGCCGCCAGATAAAAGCACAACCTTTTTCATTTTTCCTCCTAAAGATGAATATCTGCATATTTCTGAAATTTCAGCCATTCTGTGTAGTTATTGAGGGCAACCTTTCGGGAGTCTGCAAGTTTATAGCCCTTGGGGGCATCCTTCTTCTTCATGGTCTTCCCATCAAAAAAGTAGCAGTATCCAAACCTGTTTCCGGTTGTCCACGCCGTAGAATCTACGCTATCAAAATGACAAGTTTTCAACCAGTCCAAAGCTGTGAATCCCAGTCCGTGAACCTTGGCTTTTCTCTCATGCGCTTCTTTAATGAGTGCAGGGAACGCATGATAACTTGTATTTTTGATTTCGCCACTGACGATACCGCCAATAGCCACGTAATCATATTCAGAACACATCCTCCTGTATTCATCAAGCCCCCTTGAGAGATGCCATACAGGAATGCATGGTCTGCCTGTGAGCCGCTCAAGCGTTGTCCTGATTTGTTTTACTCTTTCATACCCAACCACCGAATCAATATCCAGTTCGAAATATTTCTTAACCTTATTTCGGTTGATGAAGTCAGCGTACCTCTCCACATATTCGTCCCAGTTTGGAGAGCCGCCTTTTCCTTGCATGAACGTGAACGCTCCGCTGTCTAATAGAAAATCGCCAAAATGGGGTATCAGGCGTTCTGTGTCAGCATCAGCGTAAAAAAACGATTCGAGAATATATGGGCGGTATTCCTTAACAATTTTGTCATACCCCCCCCATTTCTCCACGGCCAAACTCCTGCAAGATACAGTTTCATTACTAACCATCAGGAGAGGAATCCAATGCCGACTCTCGACCCCTGCCAAGAAAACTTGCAACGGACTCATCCCACCCTTTCCCTTTTGATATCTGTTTCCAAAGGGGATTGATGTTACCCGATACCCCCCCCGCCAAAAATATTTTCATAGCGGCCTTATCTCCTTGATTTATAAAGGTTTCCCCAGTACCCCCCCCCACATAATTCAGCGATCATGCCGGGGTAGGAGTGCGGAGCGGCAAGGAATATCTTCACGGAGTGAACCACTCCCCACAATGCGGACATTGGATCTTTTTCGGCTCCTTCTCTTCCTGACTATCGTCAGGTGTAAAAAGGTCATCCAGATGTGAGCCGTCACCAAGCACAAAATTCAGATCGTCCATTTCCACGCCGTCAATCTCAAGCTGTGCCAGTTCTTCCTCCAATTTCTGAAAGTCCCAAGCCGACATCTCAGCCGACCGATTGTGCCGGATAGCGTATTCTCTCCGCTGTGCATCTGTCAGATGATCCAACCGGATGCAGGGAACCCGGTCAAGATGCAGTTCCTTTGCGGCGATCTGCCGCCCATGCCCTTCAACAATGATGTTCTGATCACCCCAGATGCCGATAGGATCATCAAACCCCACATCCAGAATGCTTTTCTTGATCCCCTCAATGTCTTCCGGGCTGTGTTTCCGTGTGTTGTTCTCATACGGTGTCAGATCATCCGGGGACAGGTACACGATTTTCAGATCATCCAACCTTGGCATCCTCCTTCTTTTCAATCCGCAATTCATACCCCAACGGCTTCAGCAATTGGGACAGAACGCTGATTTTGCAGTTTCCCCGACTGTAAGTCCTGCTGACCAATTTCCCGAACTCATCAAACCCGGCCTTCCTACACCATTCCGCTTGGCTCAATCCCTGATCACGGGCAATCTGGTCAGCCCTGACAATCAGTTTTCTTGCATCATCCATTGTTTCACCCCTTTCCAAAAAGCCGCAAGGACAATAATGACAATAAAACGGGAGAGGGTGTTGTTGACAAGCTGACAGGGGGTTTTCACCTACCTTTCATTTTTTAAATTTTGCACGTTGTTGTGACCCTCTCCCGGCATTTCGGGTGGTTGCTCACCGGCACACCTTAACCCGTTATGCTCATTCTTCCCGATGCAGACTGCGTTCCACATCAAACCCGTCCGGGTATCGCTCCATCAGTTTTTCAATATTCATCTGGCAGATATCATCCAGTGACCACCCGTTGACGGTGCATAGTTCAGCGATGCCCCACATCAGATCACCGATTTCAAGCATCAAATCGACCCTCTTGATCTGATGCCCCTGATACACTTTCTGATAAATGCTGTGGATTTCTCCCAACTCGCCGCACATCTCAAAAAGAGCGTGATTCTGTGCTTCCTGCTTTGTCAGTCCCTTGTTGATGGTTCTCCCTGCCTGTTCCTGATACTCATTCAATGTCATTCTGCTGTTCCCTCCGTTTTTTCTAATGGACACCAATTGGGCCGCTGTTTCCGTATCCATTGCCGATCCTCGATCCCGTACCAGATTTCATGCAATTCACATTTGCCGTAAACTGCATCCTTGAAATAAGGGCATTCATAACAGCAATCCGGCATCGGGTTTTCCGTGTTCATGTCATCCATCTTCTTTCGCTCCTTATGCGAACTACCGAGATTTATTCGGTAGTTCGTTTTCCATCAGCGCAGAACCAACTGTCATTGTGATAACCGCCATTTTTTATGCATTTATATGCATGGTAAGGGTAAATATCTGTATAGTCACACGAATGCATGCAATCCTTGCACCGGACAATGGCATCAGGTGCGTTTTCAATCAGCTTTCTCGCCCCTCCGGGAGGCCCCTGATGAGCCTTGTCATATGCCGCCAGCAAAGCAGAGCGGCTAATCAAATCATCCATGTTTCGTATTCCTCCTAAAATCCGTTTTACTTCCGACCGTTCCACCGGAATTTCAGACTTGGCCTTTTCGGGTTCCGGCTGTACTGCGCCTCAGTCTCAGCAAGCCGCATTGCCCGTTTTTCTTCCTGTTCCTTGCAATAATCCTTGTACTGTTTGCATCTCCCGTGGCACATCAGTTTCCGCTTTGTGCACCCGTTGCATGGATTCTTCACGGCATGACCTTCGCCGCTCCGCTCCGTCCGGCAAAAACTCCGGGCAACGCTTCACGAAATAGGATTCAACCATCAGGGCATTTTTCATGTGGTCTGCCCGGATCGGCTTAAGATCGGCATCCCATCCGGGGACGGGGATTGACTCGTCCACCCATGAACAGCCACCGCAAGCCCTCCGGCAGTCCCAACAGAGCGTTGCCGGGTAATTAAATCCCACCGCAATCACCGTCCAACCTTTTGATCTGGATCGTGATGCTTTCTTCGCTCGCCCGGATGATGTTGTCTGCCCAATTCGCCACCTGTTGGATGCTCCCTTCAGCGGTCACGCTGTGACCGTCAGGGAACAGGGCAGTCCCGGAATACCGTTCTTTTGCGTTTTTCGGGGTCATACACCCACCCCCGTTCCTTGGATGCCCAATTCCTCATTCAGTGCCGCAAGCATGTCCTCAGGGGACGAATACGGCTCAGAATAGTCACGTTGAGAATAATTCTGAGCCACCACCTGACGGATCGGTGTCACCTTACCCCCAACCGAACCCTTTGCCGTCGGAAGTTCATCCTCCCACCGCTTGCCGTTCAGCCATGTGGCAGGGTGGGGGATATACCGCCCGTCAGCATCCTGCCATTGCTGACTCTGTTTCTGTCTCTCAATCGCAGACAGCATGACTTGAAGCTGTTCTTCCGTAGGCTTCAGCTTGTCAAAAGCCCTCTTGGCATCCTGCTTGCTTGTCTTCCGTGGATATGCCGCCCAGAAACGGTCGAAACCATCAGCCGCCGGATGAGGGAGAGAAAGATTTTTATCTTTCTTTTTATTTTCTTCTTTTTCTTCTTCTTTTTCTTTTGGGGATTTTGTTCCGGTTTGTTCCGGTTTGTTATCGTTTGTTCCGGTTTGTTCCGTTTTGTTGGCGTTTGCTCCAGTTTGTTCCTTTTTGTTGGAACCGGCTTTCGCCCGTGCATCAGAAATGGCAGAGTTGCGGTCAATCTGTCCCTTCATGAACCTGAATGCAATCTTTGTTCCACCGGTTAGAAGGTGTTCATATTCCTGACCGGATGCATAAAGGATCACGGCATCAATCAGATTGCCTTTTTCTTCCGCTGTCAGGTCTTGAGTATTCTCAGTCCAGTCAAGGTAGATAGGAACATATTCTTTCGCCATCATTTAAACCGCCTTTCTGTAAGCCCTCATCGTGTTAACAAGCCTTTTTGTACCGGGCGTAAGTCACAGGATCACCGTCCTTGTTCACCCCGGATTCCATCGTCTTTTCAATCCTGATGCCCATCCGCTTCAGTTCGTGTATCCGGGATGCAAGCCGGAGAATGCTGAGATTCAGAAACGCTTCAGCCGGTGTGATGCTCCCGTGTGCATCAAGGTAGGCAAGGATTTTCTGATTCTGTGTCATCTCAGCACCCCCATCAGAACGGAAGTTCTTCCTGTTCAACCACTTCCATGCCGCTCTGTTGATCAATCACAGCGGCCTGATTAGGGTTTGCCGGTTCTGTGTCCTGATAAGCAACGCTGTTTTTCGGGGTCAAGAACTCAACTTCAAATCCCGTGACTGTCAATTTGGCTCCGTGCCGCCCGTCCTGCGTTTCGTAGGTGTCAAGGCCAACCGGGCCAACAACGGCAACCTTCCGGCCTTTTGCCAGAAACTTCTGGCAGTTCACGCCCCGGTCACCCCAGACCGAAACCTCAAAATAATCCGCTCCCTGTGATCCGTCCGGCATCCGCTTGTTGACGGCAACCGTGAAGTTACACACCGTCTCACCGCTCCGTGTGGTTCTGCTGACTGGATCACGGGTAAGATTTCCGATAATGGTAAGCCGATTCATCTACTAAACCTCCTTGATTCTGATGCCGTGCGTGTGAAGCATCAGCTTTTTCTTGATCTTGTAAACCTCTGTACGAAAGCCCTTGGCATCTTCAACCACAAACCGACCGTCCTGCCAGTATGTGAAGTCTGCGATGTAGGTTATCGCCCGTTCAATGACCTTGCCATCCTCGCCCCTCTGAGAGGGAATCAGTTCAAACGGAACCTGTGTCCGTAAATCCGTGATATCTCCGGCATCCTCCAACATCTTCAGCACCCAGTACCGCTCCGCTTCTTTCTTGCTGTCGAATGTCTTGCCGTCATACTGGATTTTTTTGTTCCCGTACTTTGTCGGGAGCCTTTGCCATCTGACCAATCAGCCGTGCCTCCTCCTGTGGTGTAATCGTGGGAATCCCCCCAAGCTGTTCAGCATCTTGAATCAGCAGATCAATCAGGCTTGTCATCTGCTTACTGTCAAAACTGGATGATCCGTAATACAGAATCACGTTTGTACACCCGTCAATTTTGCTCGGCATCGTCTCCGTCTGCCAACCGACCCCGTTTTTCTCCCAACCTTCCCGGAGCCGATCCACGGCCTTGTTAACCACGCAGACTGTATCAGATACGCCGCCGATCTCCCGGATTGCGTTCCGGTAAACCTCCGTCTTCCTGACCCCGGTTTTTTCGGCAATCTTGTCAATCAGCACCCATGCATATGCATTGGCATCAAGGCTCCGTTTCTTCCGGGCTTTCTTGATCTCAACCGTGATTTCAGAATCCTTCAGTTCGTCAAAGGTTTCAGCGAAATCGGCGGCAACCGTGACGGTGATGTTCTGTGTCCCGTCACGGTTGAGGGAGAACCCTGTCAGCCGCCCGTTCATTATCCCGCCCTCCGCATTGCCTTGTAGATCGCATCAACCAAATCAGCGGCCTGTTCCATGTTCAAGTCACTTGACTTGATGTCCGGGACAACCTTCTGCTTGATCAAATCCTTCCGAATCCCGGCAAAATCGAATCCGTCCCCAAATTCATCTTTCATCTGCTTCTGCATCTGCCCAAGGTATTTCTGAGCCTCAGTCAATTGCACAGGCTGTGGGGTTGTTCCTCCGGTAGTGACTTCCACAGACGGGGTAGGTGGCTTGATCGGTTCAGACGATTTCTTCTTTTCCGGCTCCTCATTGTTCTTGGGATTCTTCGGGGTCAATTCGTCATCATCGCTGTCCTTGGAATCATCAATCATCAGCAGAGCATTGAGAGCGTACTTTCTGGCGTAAGAACTGCAAGCCCCCGTCAACTGGCATCCGTCCATGCCCTTCTTGGTTTCATCTTCTCTGGCATAAGCAACTGAAGAAATGCTTTCATCGCCATCAGTTAATGTTGCGGTAGCCTTGATGTAAAACCGATTGCCGATAACAACAGGCTCATCATTCAGAATGAGAGCGGTTTCTCCAAGCAACGGCTTGACCGCCTCAAGGATTCCTTCAGCGTTGCGGTAATAGTAATTCCCGAACTTGTTGTACATGTTCTTCGGTGCTTTCAGCCCCTGCTGAATCCGGGAAAGTTCGGCAATAATCTTTTTCATTGTGTAGCCCTCCTTAATATTTCTCATGCAGTTCCTGCATTGCTAACCCGATGCTGTGCCGCATTTCCTCAAGAGCGGTTGCGCAGTCCAGAAAAAATTCTGTGTTCTTGCTGTCCATCTCGCAGTTATCAGCAATTTCCTCCAACAGACCAATCAGATCACCGAATTTAATGTCTGCCTGTCCCTTCAGTTCATCCATCTTTTCAAGACATTCGGCATCCATTTCAGCCGTCCGAAATCCCATTGCTTCATCAATCCAAGTCATTTTTTACTTCTCCATTTCTTGACAGGAATCACTACCTGTGGTATCCTGTCATTGTTAGGTTTGTTGTGTAAGCCCTCAACAGCCTCCCCGTCCGGGTGATCGCCGGACGGGTTTTTTAATAAATAAATGCAATCTCCATCCGGGTAAACTTGTTAAGATCATGGGTGTTTTGCAAAGCATAATATTTCTCCATGCATTCGGCGGGGGTTTCACCGCTTACCGTTGCATGATGCTCCTTGTCAAAATCCGGCCCGTAAGTCATTTTGTCCCGGTCAAACCACATAATGTTAAGGTTGATTGTCATTGTGTACGCCCTCTTTCATCAGATCATCCCTGCCGCCCATGCCATGATCCATACCATCGCAAGCGGCATCATCACCATCAACAGGCGGTAAAGGTCTTCTCCCATGACTTCTTCCCGGCTCATACGCACCCAATAAACCCGGCCTGTCTGCGCCTTGAATCGGCGGTAATACTCTCCGTTGATCTTCCTCATTCCAAGCACCCCCGGAGCCGTGGCGGTTTGTAGCCCTTCCAGTCTTCCTCATCCCATGCACGGATGATCGTCACAGCGGCAACCAGTTGCGGATGAGGGGATTCCGGCTTGATTTCGTAAACTGCGGTACTGCCGTCATCAAAGCTGATTCTCATCCGCTCTGGGTGTCTGCTGTGCTTGGAATCGTAATAGGGGATTGTCCCCAACGGGTTTGGTCTGTTCATGTTAAGCCCTCCTCCTGATTCTTTCTTCCATCATCTCTGCCCGGATCACTTCCGGCGGTCTGACCGTCTTTCGCCGTTCATAAGCCGTCAGGGCCTTTTCGGTGACCATCAGCGGCTTCTCCATGTGTTCCATCCGTCTGATGTGTCTGACTGCCGTCTGCCGGGAGCACTGGTAACGGTTCATGATGTCCTGCACACTAAGCAATCTTTCCATCATCCAGATCACCTCCCGGCTTAACCAGATCGTCCACACTGCATTCCAGACCTTTTGCAAGGGCCTGCAGGGTGTCAATCCGTGGGGCTTTCGTCCGCCCTGCTTCGATGTAAGAGATCACGCCTTGCTTTACCCCCGTAATCTGTGCAAGCTTGGACTGGCTCAGCCCTTTCCGTTTTCTGATGTCCTTCAGCAACCAATCACCCCCTAACCGTTCGTTATTTCGATAATATTATAACGAAACTTCGGTAAAAAATCAATAGATAAATCGATAAAATTTTGATAAAATTATTATAGAAAATTCGATTGCTTGAAATAAGGGGGCGAAATGATGACGGTCGGAGAACGCATAAGCATCAAAATGAAGGAGAAGAAGATAAGCCAAAACAAACTTGCGAAAGCCGCTCAGATATCACAATCAGGTCTGAGCAGTATCATTAACGGCGCTTCCAGTCCAAAGGAAAACACATTGCAAGCAATTGCCACCGCTCTTGACTGTCCGGTTTCAGACCTCCTTGGGGAAGATATGCCAACGGGGTTTCTGCATCTTGTGCGGAAAGCCGTTCCGATCCTTGGAGACATTGCTTGCGGTGATCCCATCACGGCAGAGGAAAACATGGATGGTCATGCCGATCTGCCGGACGGCATCCGGGCAGACTTTGCCCTCAGATGCAGGGGAACAAGCATGGAACCGACATTCATGGACGGGGATTTGGTCTTGATCCGTCAGCAGGAGGAAGTCCCGGACGGGAAAATTGCCGCTGTTCTCATCGGCTCAGAAGCTACACTGAAACGGGTTCACCGCATCCCTGACGGCGTGATGCTGATCCCGGACAACTCGCAGGACTATTCGCCGTTGATCTACCAGAGAGAAGAAGCGGCAGAAGTGCGAATAATCGGGCTTGCTGTTGGTTATGTGAGGTTGATCTGATGCCAAGGGCAAAGAAACAGCATCTAAAGCGCAGGAAGGACGGACGGTTCGCATGTCGGTATAAAGGGGAATGGTTTTACGGCAACACAGAGGAAGAAGCATTCGCCCTCCGGGATGCCTACAAAGAAGCGGAAAAGCAGGAGCGGCCCACCATCCCGACCGTCAGGGAGTACGGGGACGCTTGGCTGAAAAGAGCGTTCCCGACCGTTGCGGCATCCACCCTTGACGGTCTGGAATGCCATCTGAAAAAGCTAACCGATCTCTTGGGAGATGTGCCGATCAACACAGTCAAGCCGTCTCAGATCAAATCCATTTATTCAGCATCCTACCTTGGCCTGTCCAACTCTTACATCAAGGCAGGAAAACAGCTTTTTTCATCCCTGTTTGATTCTGCCGTTGCTGATGGATATCTCCGCACCAATCCGGCCCGTGATAAGACAGCCAAACCGCACAAGGGAACCTACAACGGACACCGGCAGATCACACAGCAGGAGCGGCACTGGATCGAAACCCTTTGCACGGATCACAGGGCCTATCCGGCAGTCATGGCAATGCTTTATGCAGGATTACGCCCACAGGAAGCAAAGGCCATCCAGATCGAACGGGATGTGGATTTTGTAGCGGAGACAATCACAGTCAGGGAAACTGCACACCTTGACGGGAGACGGTACGAATACACAGAGGAAGGGAAGACAGACAAGGCCAACCGGACAATCCCCCTTCTGCCGCCGCTCAAGGATGCATTGAAGGGCAGAACAGGGAATCTGATTTCATCTGCCCACGGGGAACGGGTGACGGTGGATACTTGGCGTGTGGTATGGAACTCCTATGTCCATCAGATGGAGACAGTAATCAACGGCATGGAGCGCAGATGGTACGGACGGACAAAGGAACACAAAGCCATGATTGCCGCCGGGAAGCCGCTCCCGGAATGGATTCCCTTTACCGTCCTGCCGTATGATCTCCGGCATTCCTTCTGTTGCATGTGCCGGGATGCTGATCCCCCGATTGAACTGCATACCTGCATCAGGTGGATGGGTCACGCAGATGCAACAATGATCCTCCGGGTGTATGATGAGGCAAGCGATGACAGGAGCGAAAAAGAAGCGGAAAGGCTGAAAAAATCGCTGATTCGCAGTCAAAACGGTAGTCAGGAAAAATATGAAACTGCTGAGACAGTTGAAAAATAAGGGGTTTGAAATCATCTGCCAAATGGATTCATACCCGGAGTGTCATAGGTTCGAGTCCTATTTGAGCCACATCAAGAAACCCTTGGGGATCAAAGCCCCAAGGGTTTTCTGTTGCCGTTCTGGCGATGTCCAAATCATATCAAAATCATCAATAATGTCCAAAGTTGGTAGTCAATTCGGTAGTCAATTATCAATAAAAAATCCCGGCAATCAGCCGGGAAGGGTATTATTCATTTCTTTTGTTCTGCAATGTCTTTTCGGATCAATTTCTTTATGTATCCGGTAACATTGTCCTTTGTCTGTAGGTATTTCCAGATTTCCATATCAAGGCTGTTTGCAGGGTTGAAAGAAATCAGTTTTGTTTTCATTGCTTTGTGATATTCATTCTGATAAGCCTTGTTGTCGAAATCTCCTTTTTTCCTTGGCATCTTACAACAACTCCATTAACCAATCTACTGTCTTCTGGTTGAATTGATAATCTCATTCCATGCATCCCGGAACTTCTCAGGCGTAATTTCTTCATCCAGTTCAGCAAAGGTATCATTGTCCATGTACCCGACAAAGGTTGCCGCCTCATCCAATGTGATTTCCCGTTCATAGTCTCCGGTTCTATCGTTCTCCAACCAGTTTTGAGCCAACTCTTTGATTGTCATTGTTTATGCCCTCCTTTTTCTGCTCATATCATATCATCGCCGTGATTCTGTTGTCAATTGCCGGGGATATACCGCCCCGGCTCAGTTCAGTGTTTCTTCATGAAGTAATAATATTCGCCAAGCTGACCCAGGTCTTTATCAATGGCGTAGCACTTCGCGATATGCTTAATTGCGGCCTGCGGTGTTTCAAATGTCTGATTAACGCAATCATCCCGACCGCTGGAAAGATGCCTGTAATATACGTACCACATCGTTACGCCTCCTGTTCTATGTATTTCCAGCGTTGCCGCCCGTGTCCCCATACTGCTCGGAAAGGAAAGAAAGTATAATCCCCGTGGAAAGGGCAGTCTGGTTCACCGTCAAAATCGTTATTGCAAGCCGAGCAAAGGTTTGGTTCTGTATCTTCCATCGGGTTTGTATCCTTCCATAACCGTCCTTCATGGTCTTCATACACTGGGCGATCCCATGAATCAATACCTTTGAAAGTAAGTATCATGTTTCTTCCTCCTTATGAATTTCTGCTAAAATTCGGATCATCATCAAGTATTCCATAAAGCACACTATAATCCCGGTAATGATAAAGTCCGTTATTCGGCACATCGTCTCCCATGAGGATCAGCATCACAGTCAGCACTTTATCAATTGTCCTGTCAGTGAAGTGATAATGATCCGTAATATCTTTTCCTGCAGTAAGACGATTCTCTTTCAAAACGTTCTGACAGATGATTTCACGTTTAATTTCTGTCAAAATATTCAGCAGGTATTTTTCTTTCGTGCTTATGCTCATTGTTCTTCCTCCTTCATCAATTCATAACCGTATTGCCTGACCGTCCGTTTTAGCCCTTCATAGCCGTATACGTAAATCTGGTTTTTCTTCTTCGTGTCACGGATCACGCAGTTCCCGTTTTCGTACTTCTCATAGACGAAAACCTGACCGTTCAGCAGAAAACCGTTTCCGGGGAAAAGCTGTGTCAGCTTGCCGTTATTCATGGTTATCTGCATCGAGATCCTCCTTAAACGGGTCATCGTACTTGTAAGCGTTCATAACGTCCCAGTTACCGTCAACGGGAGCCGAAAGAGAAAACCGCCCGGAAAGCTTATATTCGCAATAATCCTCAATCGCTGTTACAACGTCCTTGAACGTCAGGCACCAGTTATCCGGTTCCCCAACGTGGAAATTTCCCCCGTCAGCCATCTTGGCAAATATCCTCCGGCCTTGGATCATCGCCGGAAGTTTTCGGATTAAATCTGCGCTGTCAATCTTCATTTCGGACACCTTTCTGCCGGGGATATACCGCCCCGGCTCGGTCTGTAGGTCACATTTCAAACACGTAGTCATAATCGCAATCAAGTTCGTACTCGCCAACGGTAACCTGTGCGGTCTGGATGTTCTGGTATCCAAATTCATTCATCATGGATATTGTACGGTCTGCATCACAGGCTTCATGCAACACAAGCCAGATATATACACCGTTAGCACTACTTTCAAGCAAATCAATCTGGTACACAAGCCCCCAAGTGTTTTTCCAACTCAGCATCTTGAAATATGCTTCTCTCCACTTTGCCGTATCTCCGATAAAGTCTTTCAGATAAGCCGTGATAGAAATTGTCTTGTGGGTTTCGTCAACTACCAACCTTTTCATGATATTTCCTTTCTCCGGGGGATTAGCCGCCCCCGGTCGGCACATCTTCACACTATCTGTTCTACCTGCGAGAGGGAGAAGAAGCAACTTTCTTTCAAAAAACAGTGTCCCTTTTCGGCATCCTGACCGACTTCTTCATCTGCTTTCTTTCCGGTATACTTCCAGATGCTGAACCGGGCAACGGCGTGCTCTCCTTTCTTTACACGGAATCCAAGAGCTTTCCACATCTGGAAAGTATGAATTGGTTCTGCTTCGGGAAGAAGCATCTCGCCGTCAGCGGTTTCAACTGTAATCATTTTACCAGTGCCGGAGATCAGCCCGGCATCCAGAAGGCGCATCTGCTCGTTGAAGATGATCTGCTGATTAGTGATTGCCATCTTATTTCCCCTCCTTCCGCTTCTTCACGTTCTCCTGATTCTGCCGCTTGATCTGGCGGTGAATCTCCAACTTCTGCTTCATGGTCATTGTGTAAGCCCTCCTTCTGTGTTCAGTGGGTTTCCCCTTCTGACAATGTTATTATAGCACATTTAATATTAAATGTAAATAGGTTTTTTAAAAATTCCTCAAAAATTTTTTGAGAAAATGAAAAGCCCCGGTTTTCACCGGAGCTTGTTAATGACCGCATGATACAGTTTCGGGTGGATCATCTGCAATGTATCCATCATCTCATCAAGCAAAGGCCAGACTTCCTCTTGCCGCCGACCGTTGATAATTTGGGCGAACTCACTTTCGCCTGTGTTCTCAATCAGGGAATCTGTGACGGGTGGGGCAGGGGAGAATGAATAGCCGGGGAGATGCTCGGCTTGCTTTTCTTCCCCGAACATCTCCCTTTTGATGGTGTAAAATGCGGCGAGTTTCATGCATGTGCTTGCTGTTGGGTTTCTTTGCCCTTGGCATTCAGCAATTGCTTCCTGCAGATCATGTTCCGTAATCAAGGGCAGTCACCTCCATCAAGCGTTTTCCAGTTTTTCGATCATCCTGCGGATTTCCTGCCGGGTGCGTTCATCAGGAGCATCCTCCATCAGATCACGCATTTTGTCGGCAAGGTCATTCCGGGAATAGCCATGCTCCCCGGAATACCGGCCCATGCTGTCCCGGCGAGTGTTCCGGCTCCGTCCACGGGCATAAGTGCCGCCATCGGTGTATGATCCGTTGTAAACGCCGCCGCCCATATAGGGATACCGACCACTATACCCGTCTTCCTCTTCCTCCATCATTTTGACAGTAGCCTTGACGGATTTGAGAGCGTGGGTCAGTTTGTCAACATATTCCAGATCACCGGCAGACAGTTTGCCTCCGGCATCCCGGATTTTCTCGTTGGCTTTCTTAATCTCCCTTGATAGGGTTTCGCACATGTCATGCAGTTCAGATAAATAATCCATTATTGTTCCTCCTTTCCTCAAGAAATCCGTGTCACGGTCAGCGATGCAAACCGCCGCACGGCGATTGAGGGGGTAGGCACAACAGCGGCATCATCTTCCGTACCGTCCACATATTCCGCAGATACGGAAACACAGCATCCATTCGGCACAGTGATAACCGTGCTTGTGTGGAAGTGCCATACATCATCAACAGCGGTGGGGGTCAGGATGGCTACACTATCAGGCACAACAACGCCATTGATGGTGATCCCAACCGCAATGGGAGTCACCGCCCCACCTGTTGGGATTGATGCGTTTCCCTGCAAATCCACAGCATAACGGGCGAATCCGTTGGTGTTGCCGCCCTTCAAGGTAACAGTCCCGGGTGCAAGAGGGACAACACAGCCCCTGTTGCATGGAACAGAAACGATATCAAACGGAATGGTTCCGTTCAGAGCGACATTTGCATCGCTCCCCGTAATATACCTCGCCATGCGTTACACCCCCATCAGTTCATGAAATTGCCGTTGCATCCGCAACCGGCAGTTCCATTCCCGTTGCAAGTGAAAATCGGTGTCCGACCGTAAACGGGAGTAGTGGGAACAGGGCAGGAGTTCAGACGGTTGTACAGAGCATCTACCTCATTAGCAAAGCCCTGAGAAATGAACGCATTCTGAGCAGTCTGAGAAGCCTGCATGGTAGCCATGTTCAGCTGATTCTGAAGCCCAAGGTTCTCCCTCTGAGCCGCCGCAAGCTGACCTTTAACGCCGTCCAGTTCGAGAGCGCAGAGCTTGTCCAGAATCGCCTGAGTGCCACGGGTCTGAGCATCAATGATGTCACGGGTGTTCTGAGCCGCCGCCGTCCGGTCAGCGCAGTTTTCCGTTGCTACAGTGTATTTCAGATCGGCAGTTGCCGCTCTGTTGTCACAGCAACATTGAGCAAGCTGTGCTTGCAGGGCAGTCATTTCGGCAGTCTGTGCGGTCTGAGCCGCAAAGCTCCGCTCCATTTCCGCAATCGTGTTGCCGTACATCTGCTGAGACAGGGCATTCTGTGCTCCGGTCACAGCCGCCGTGGTTCCGGCAAACCCGGAACACAGCTGATTCTGGATTCCGTAAACGCCGTCCCGAATGGATGTGATGTTGTCATTCAGCATCTGGTCACGGAAACCGCCGTTGATGTTATTGCTCTGGTTCATCCAAGGATACAGACCGTCCATGCCGCCGCCAAAGCCATTGCCAAAGCCATTGCCCCAACCGCCAAGCAGGATGAACAGCAAGATAATCCACCAGCCGTTACCATCGCCAAAGCCGAAACCGCCGTTGTTGCCCATTCCGCTGGGCTGTACCAGCATGGTCGTTCCCATGCCGTTTTCATCAGTAAGAGCCATTGTCATGATTCCTTTCGTTTATTTATTCCAATCGGTTATGCGCACTCACCGAAAGAAATCATTTTTATTCAATAATCATCGATCGATCACACGTCTGCGTTGACCAATGCTTATTTCAGTGATATAATTTATCCGAACCAGTGAAAAACCGAATGGTTCGTAGCTGGTGTCAGAAGCGTTTTCTTAGATAGCGGAAAACGCTTTTTTATTTCCCTCCAATCATACGTTGCAACTGATTTGCCATCTGGACAGCCCGGTTATACTGTTCTTGCGAAACTTTCCCGGAATTGAGCAGGGCTTGCACCTGTTGCTGTGGATCGCCGTGAAACATCCGCTGAAACTGTTGGAATCTCTGCATGATCTGCCCGAACGGATTGCCGGCAGGAGATTGCCCCATGCTCTGGAAAAGTGGATTACTCATTCTCATCATCCTCCTTCATCAGCCGGACAGGCTTTTTCTTGATGCCGAAACCAGAGATTTCTTCCTGCAGTTCCTTGATTTTTGCCCGAATGCTTTCCAGATCGCCCTTGGTTGCGTATTCCGGCGCATTCTGAACAACTCCCGGAACCGTCCCGGCATTGTCCCGGATCGTATAATCGAGCACCTTCATGCTCGGCATACCGCTTGCATCGGTGCTTTTCAGATAGATCACCTGTGCTTCGGAATCCCACAATTGAACGGTGTTATTTGGGGCTACAAGGTAGCTCTTTGCTCCGGCCTCGCCTTGTACCCAGATGATGCCGGAGCCGCCTTGCTGACCCATCTGAGGGGCAGGAGAGGGGATGCCTTGCCCCGGCTGTTGATATGCGTTCTGCATCTGCGGATAATAGATCGGCTGATATGTTGCCGGGAACCCGTTTCCGAATACTGCCATTGTTTAATCTCCCTTCTCCCAATAGTAGACAGGGATTTCTTGCGATGAATCCCATGAGTCATAGATCATTCCGTCCTTGACTGTTGCGACATGAGTACCGAAACCAAGGACATACGTTCCACGGGGATGATCTGCCGCAAAATCGGCCGCTGTGTAGCAGTCCGGGCATGTTGTCGGGATGGTTGACCTGTGAAAGCCGTTCCGCTTCAGTACAGAACCCCAGACAGCATTTGAGGACGGAACATCATTCATCAGAAACCCGTTCATCGTAATCATTGCGTATGCGGTTTCCCAATCCGTGTCCAATGCTTTCGCAACCGCCCGGACAGAACAATCACCAACATTTCGTCCGGCAGGGGAAGGGTTGTACCAAATCCATCTTCTCATTCTGTCCCTCCTTCTGCCGTTATTCTGCCTTTTTATGCGGTCTTTCCCCAGAACCATTCCGGGCATCTTTCGTGCATCTTTCGGCCCCAAAAATGAAAAAAGCCGCATCTCTGCGGCGCATAAAAAAACACCCCCGGAAAGTCATCCGGGGATGTGTCTGAATATCTTGTCCTGACCCTTATAAACGATTTGCTTTGTGCATCTCACTGACAGGTCAAACTCTTCCGCAAGCCGTTCAAATGTGATCCCGTCAAACAGTCTCCTCCTGAGGATTTGCCTGTCTCTTTCTGCGTTTTGGCCTATGATCCATTCATGGATGAGCAATTCAATATCACTCCGGCTCAGATCGGGAAGGGTCATTTGGATTTCACCCGCCCGGTTCCGTGGCACATGGTGCACTTTTTATAGCCGGAGTTGCCGCCCGTTTTACGGGTTCTTCTCTTGACCGTCTGTTTTACCTTCGCCATAAATTGCATCTCCTGTGCCGCTGACTACCGCCGCACCGTCCCCGGTATCGACTTCCTGCGTGACAACTTCTTCTACAAATTGAGATTCATAAATGACCCAACCGATATTGGTTGCAAACAGTATTGAAAGGACAATCAGAAAGGCGATAAACCACCTTTTGTTCGTCCTCTCCATTCGGGTCATTTCTCCCTCATGCACGAAATACGGTATCATTTCCATTTTCTCTTGCTCGCTCAGAATCTTCTCGCTCATTGTGCCAGCCCTCCGTCTTCACTGTTCTTCCTGTTGGGGCGGTTTCGTTTCTTCCGGCAATGTGTCAACGAATCCGACATCAGGGATGTCAGCTTTCGCCCCGGCGGCATCTGCCATCGCTTCGCCGAATATATAGGCGATCACCGCACCGCCTCCCATGATGATTGCGGAAATCTGGACAGCGGTATTCTCTGCCGCTCCCATTGCGATAATCAGCATACTCACAAATTCGGCAACCAGAGCAAAAAACTTCCGGCTTGTCAGTTTGCGAATGATATCTTCCTTACTCATGATGATTCCCCTTTCTCATTTTTCAATCAGATAATCCGTGATTTCCTGCTGACTGGCCTTGAGCTTGTCACTGCTGTTCCCGTTAATCTCATGGCTCAACAGGGCAAGGATACCACGGCAAAGAACCTTGTTCCCGTTTTCGATTGCGGATATCTGCTGACGGTGATTCTCCAAGGCTAATGTGTGGGTCTTGATGAGCGCATTGTCATTCGCCAATTTTTTATCAATGTCAGCAAATCGGGGTTCCAGTTTTTTCAGCACCATCTCGCTGATTTTCTCTGCCAATTGATCCTCCGGCTGTTTCTTCAATTCATCCCGTTCGTGTTTTTTGCGGAACACTTCCAGAACCTTATCCCCCAACACAATCAACGATCCAATCCCTACAAGACCAATCAGGAAATACCAGAGGATTTCCGGGGTCAGCCCTTCCACAGCTTGCATCCTGCTTCACACCCTTTCCATAACCATTATCACGCAGTCCTGCAAACTGCGAAACCACAAAAATGTCATTTCAATCCATTGTATATCCGACCCACACACCGAAAGCAAGGGCAACCACGATCCAGACCCAACTGACCATCAGCCCTTCACCCCCAACAGACTGCCAATGTAGGCGTATGTTTCCTCAAGCCATTTCCGCTGAACAGGGATGGTGTCCCCGGTCTGCTCCTGCTCTCCGGGGGTGACATCGCCGGGTATCAGGAACTCCGTCATCATATAGCCTTTTAAGCCGTCATAATTGACTGCCGTCCATCCGTTTTGATCTTCCCCGACCATTTCCACTTTCGCCCCGGATGGAATCCGGCAGATGTACGGAACCTTTTGTGACGGTTTACCTCTCAGAAATACTGTGCCACCTTTCGGCACATAGACTGTTGCTGTCATGGGCTTCACTTCCTCTCCCGGAATGTCGATATCATAGGATAGGCGATCCCAAAGGCCAATCATGTTCCAACCGTCCCGGATGCTGTTGCCCTTGAAGTTACTGGTACAGACAAAGCCCCGGCTTTGACTGCTGTGGACCGCCCCTTTACCGAAGTCGTACTTCGCAGCATTTTCCACCCCGGCATTTTTGGCAATCTGCACCATTTCGTAGCCCGTCATGCCGGTATATATCCCGATGTGCGAGGCGTTCCCTATGCCGTCCGGCTTGTACTTCTCCGGTTCATTCCCGTCATGCTCAAGGATGAACAGGAACGCTCCCGGAGGGATTTTGCCGAAACTCCGCTTGCATTCCTCCGGGGTTCCCGTCCATGTCATATGCCGGTACCATGCATTTGAACCGGGGAGATTCTCACGAATGCCGATTTCGGACAGGCATTTTTCCACATATGCCTGACAGTCAAGATCGGAATAGGGGACTCCCAGATATTTGGGAGCCGCCCGGATAAGGGCTGTTGCACTTGCGCTCATGATTTTTCTCCTTCCCATAATTGCCAAAATGCGAAGTATTAACTCTGACTAACTAAGATTACTTCTTCATGTGAATCGCTCCCTTTTATCGTCTGGGTCTTGGTTACTTAAAACGTACGTTAAATCATTACTTTTACTTTCATTTACGCATGGGTAAACAACGGTTTTAACTCCCAGTCAGTAAATGATCCGTTGTACGTTCCATCACTGTTCTGGTCATTATAATTCCCGACCACAGTCGCAAGCTCACCATTTCCGAGGAACAACGGACGCAGGATGCACATTGACGCTTCGGCAATAATAGTGTCACTTTCGACCGCATGATTGCTGATTTTCACTTTATGAAGTTCATGATCTCCGTCAGCTTTTTCGGTTGTTGCTTTTGCATAATAAATGGTGTCTACGTTCTTGCCGAAGCATGACCCGCTGATATAATGCACATTACCAAACGGAGTACCCGACATTCCAATCTCTGTGACCGTTCCATTGTCAAAGACCTTGTAGGTGAAATCGCTACTTGCGGAATCAATCGCTGTGGCATAGAGGAAAACTGTTTTTGCTTTTGCCGTCCGTGCGGTTGTAAACAGACGCCCCTTTTTGCCGTTTTCGGTCTGTGCGATCAGGTCGGTCATGTCAGCAGGATTTACAATCGTTGAAGCATCATAAGTCCCTGTGCCGAGCGGAATCATTTGACCGATTTCTGTATTGTTCAGATCGTAGATTTTGTACGTGCTGAGATCAATCACACAACCTTTGAAGGTATACGACCCTGAGGCAGGGTTGACGCCAAGCACCATTTTCAGATACTTTTCATCGTCTGTACATTGTGCAAACGCAACATACGGATCTCCAAACGTAAGCACTTGGTACGCTGTCCATGTACTACCACTATCAGACGAAATCAAACACAGATACCCGGTAACAGATTCGACCCCAGTCGCCAGTATCGTGCATCTCATGAAATCGAACAGCACACCATTGTATTCAAATATCTGCGAATATGTGGTGTGATAAACGTATGTGCTTCCCTGCGGAATGTCGAACGACAATTTTTCCATGTTGTCAATGGAATAAGGCTCTGCGCTTCTATAGCAAATAATATGGTTATTTACTGAGTGACCGTAGGAACCGATCACAAGTATTTTACCGTCATCAAGTACAATCGTTGCCATGCCATTGTGATCGTCATCGTTCGCAGATTTTTCCAAGCGTTTATATTGCATGACCCCGTCCGGTTGTCTGCGAAGCACACCCGCATAGCCGTCTGTATCTACATATCCGATATATGTGTTTCCAAACGTATCAACACAGTTTGCAGAAATCCACCAATCCCACGTTAATCCATAAGGAATGACCGCATCAATATTGCTGATCTGATTTGTATTATTGTCAATCTGCTCCTGATAACCGCTCATACTCGACAATGAACTAACGGTGACTTTAGAGCAAAATGTATCCGCATCCGCCACCTCAGAAGAATCTTCTGTAGTTCTTGCCACCATTAAGCGAACTGTTGCGTCTTTTTCAAGCACATACCCTACTGTTTTCCATCCCTTATCGGACAGAGAACCGTTTACGAATGTTGCGACATAAAGCCTGAAACCGTCAGCAATACCAATGGTATAATCCTTCGATATTGTGATAATATTCGGAGTGGCAACACGATATTGATAATACGAATCGTACTCACCAGTCGAAGATTTTATGCCGCCTCTCGCAAAGACTCCGAGCGTGTCTATCGCTTTTTCGTTTCCAAGTACATCATCAATATCGTTCTGTAAAGTCGATATATTATCAGTGTTCGCAATCACTTGGCTACCAAGTGGAGAAACAGCTTCTTCAACATCGGTTAGTCTTATCAGTATATTCTGCTGTGTTTCATCAATGTAATCAAGGCCATGGCTACGCTCGGTTGCCTCTTCGTATTCTACATAAGTGCTGGAAATTTCTCCGACAGCGTCAACAAATTCTATCATCGGTGAACGTGTACTCATGTACCCCGTAGTAATGCTAATCCTGACATATGCCGCCCCCGTTGGTATGGGGGTCGCCGTCCGCGACGGAACTCCGTCAACGTAAGATGTTACATTCTTACTGCTGTTATAGAAAAGAACACGATCAACAGGCAGGCATACCCTTGCCGTTCCTGCTGCATTCATGCCAGTAAATGCGACACCCGTCTTTGTCGTGTCCAATGAAATGTAGCCTGTTGAATCTTCTCCCGCATATGCTTGTTCGCTACCGTCAATTTTGATGTTCGTTCCTTGCTTTATCTCGGCTGGATTCAGTTTATTTACGCCGCTTACTTCAATCGGTTTCCCAAGATAAACATCTTCAATTTCTGTTTCGATGTTGTCAATTTGGTTCTTTAAGTCACTAACGTCTCCGCTCAACTGGGTGTAATCTGCCGGGATACTGGCGAGAACTTCAGCACCTTTTTGCTGGATTGCCTCTGTTGAGGTTCTTTCAGCCGCCTGAGTTAACTCGCTATAATACTTCGCATTATTTTCATTATGCGGATCAGTAGCAGGAACAGGAACGCCGTTTTTTGTACCGTAAGTGATGGCTTCCGCTTCCAGCGCGGCGTCATGTGCTTCGCTGATAGCATCTGTCACAGGCTGAGATGCAGCTACCCGTGTGCCAATTTCGTTTATGTTCTCCTGAGTGATGACATAGGCATCACCTTTATCGCCTTTGTCACCTTTGTCACCTTTGTCGCCTTTGATGCCTTGAATGCCCTGCGGCCCTTGTGCGGAGATCCCGGTGCTTTCCCACTCGCCAGTTACGGCATTCCAGACAACCCATACGCCATTCTCCGGGTGCGGTGTTTTGTCCACGGCTGATTCGCATTTCTGGACAGCGGCATTCAGAGCGGAGATAGCCTGATCAATCGCCGTCTGCTCCACGGGTGTAGGCTCATAATCGGTCGGTTGCGCTCTTTGGACAACGGGGATAAGGATATCATAGACCGTCAGCGCAGACCCGTCCTCATTCGGAACGTACACCCAACCGTAGACCATTCGACCTGTATTGACATACTCTTCCGGGATCAGCACCCCGTCCCTGTTCCCGATCTGCACGGTGGCCCTCCCACGTGGATCATTGCTCCAATGCATCTCATAGGATTCCGGGAGTTTCGCCGCCGATGTGGCAGGGAAGGTCAGCACCAAGCCTTTGTCCCATTGCCAGACAGGGCGCGTAGTGAAGGGCTTTTCACCAAGCATTGCAAGCACGTATTTGTCTCGCATCGTCATCACCTCCGATTGATTTAAAGTGTTATTTAATCAACTTCTTTTAACGGACAATACTTCGGTCTTTCATCCCCGTCTTGCACTGGTTCTTCGGCGGGTTTTCTTGAACATCCAGTAGATGCATTATCTATTCGAAAATGAAAAACACATTGCCAACACTGTGTTGGCATTTGCATATCCGTTACAATTACTGCCATGCTATACCTCCATACTTAAATGAACCTTTATATCCAAATTTGAAACTGTTGTATATCACAATCATGTGTGTCATGGCAATGCTTCAACCAACATTCTTGTGCTTCTTGCGGATCACCAAACGCATTAATTTCCGGAGAATCTCCAAGTTTTTTAATCCAATATACAATCCAGATTGTTTTCATTACTTCGCGTTCCTCCTAAAACCGTACAATCATCTTGTAAAAACGCCGTTGATGATATTATCAACCGCCGTACAATTATTTACAGGCGTTGTCACATCAAGCAAACGATTCCATCGGAACATACTGTCCGCCTGAGCGCTTGCAAAGTTGGCCCCATAAACGTTAGCATAGATTGTGTTATCGTACATATCCACCGCATGTGTCAGCGCTACCCATGCAAACGCCCCGCGATTATTGTTATTGTAAACCACACAACCATGAATGCGAATATCATGATGAGCCGCATCAGAATGGTTGCCAACCGCAGGATGCGCTCCGCTGTTGAAATAGCAGCCGGAAATCTCAATGTTCTGGCAAACAGTGCCGTCCGACTGACCAAGATTTCCTGCACCAATAGCCGCATCGATCTGGATGTCCTCCGAATTGTTTCCCGTTAAAAAATTGCAGTTGTGCACGCGAATATTGTTGCTACTATTTATTTCAATGTAGTGCCAACCATACGCATTTCTAAAAGTAACTCCATCCACCAATACGTTAAAAGCGTGCGTAATGTTCAGAGCGGTGTCATTGCTTGAAACCTCGCTGTTTTCGTCGATTACCCCGCCCCTGATTATGATGTTTGACGCTCCATCATACCCGGTAGCGTTTGAATTGTTGTGGGTGTAAATCATGTGGTTTACGTTCGGCCCACGCAGAAGCACAGTGCCAGCATCCATGAGCATTGTAGTATTGTTGTAAATATGCAATGCGCTCGATATGCCGGAAGAATTGGCATCAAAAAGAGTTGTGTTGATGAAATACGTACCTATCGGCAGGAACACAGTTCCCCCACCTGATATATGTGCGTCATTTAGTGCGTTTTGAATCGCCTGCGTATCATCAGTAATCCCATCGCCAACGGCTCCGTATGTTTTTACGTTATATACGTTAAGGGCAAACTGCGAACTCGCCGTATATTGCAATTGCATACTGCCATCAACGGCCTGAATCAAGGTGTTCTTTGCCGCTGGTGCAGTAACCGATATTGCCGTGTCCGCTGTTCCGGTATATTTTACAGGATCAGTGCCGCTTTCGTAGAATGTTTTCTCCGTGCCGTATTCAACCTGCGGTTGCAATGCCATGAATCCGGCATCCGTCTGAGGATCGGTGTTGCCGCTCTTTTCGGCGATCCAACAGGCAAAGGACGCTTCATTACTGTCCAAAGCAACAGTTACTTTTGATGTATTTTGGTTATTGTATCTGCGCACTCTGGTCCCGGAAGCATCGAACGTGACAATACCGATGTTAGACACAGTTTTATTGACGCTGATCGTATAGCTTGCACCTGCTATGCCATGATATGCAGGAGAAGCCGCGTTTCCTAAACCTGTTTCCAAGCCCCCTGTTGCAGTGTAGTATTTGTTGAGCTTATAGGTACCCAACATGTTTTTACCGGAAACATAAATATTTGTATTCGCGGTTGTGGTTATACTGATCTGTGCGTTTTCCTTTGCTGAGATGATAACGGCTTGTCCAGCCGCTTCCGCAAACCTTATCGGCGTAAAACCGGGAGCCAACGAATCGTTCAGTATATCAATCGCGCTCTGTGCATTAGCGGCTTTCGAGTACGCCGTTTGAGTGCTCACCTCAACGGCATTGATACGATTATTAACCTGAAAAATTTTTGCTTGCAACAATGCGGGATTCAAACATTCTGCTCTGCCATACGCGTTAAAAAACCAAACAACCTGATCTCTGTTCGTTTGCGTTCGATCTACATATTTCATTTTTCGGGACGGGATGTCGAAAACGAGCGCCATATTATTGGGGATTTGTAGGCAATCAGGCACGCCGTTCGGAGTCACAACAAGCGTGGCCTCAAGGTCTGTAACAGCCCGATTCCATTGAATTTGATTGTATGCCCCGTCAACAAAAACGTTTATATAACTGGCAAATTTAAAATACAGATTGCCTCCACTCTTGTTTTCTTCCTCAAAATAAACGCCTTGCGCAATATCATGGTGCCCAACGCCAGAAAGCGCGTTGGCGTTGCTTGCTTTTTCGTTCAAAGCGCTCTTTAAATCATCAATCTTCGCGTCCTGGGCGGCGCTGGCGTCCTCCACTTCCTGCAGTGCTACGCTGATCTGCTGACTCCAATCAGTGATAACCTGACTGCTCGGAGTGATGACCTCATCCGTCTGGGACGGGTAGACGGTGGCGATGATGGACAGCAAGGTAGTGATCGTGTTCCCGTCCGTCAGCTTCAGCACAATGCCGATGTATCCGGGAATCGAAAGCGCAGACTGGGGAAGCAGGATGTATGCCTGATTCCCGGAGCGAGTGCCAGACACAGGCACAGTAGTGCCGTCTGCCAGAACGCAGTAACCCGTTACGGAGCCGGACAGGGTGGCCTCAGCACCGTTGTCATAGACCTTCACGCCGACAAGGTTGCCCACGTTGTCAAGGCTGAAGAAATTGCCTTTGATGTACCGCTGAATAACGGGCTTTTTTAAGTCCTGTTCAAACCAGCTTTCAATTCTTGCCATTACGATTCACCCCCGGAAATGTTCGTTGCGCTCTTGATCTTGCTGATGACGCTGTTTCCCAGCTTGTCATAGGTGATGGATGCCCGTTTCAGCCTGTAGCCAGGTATCCGCCTTGCCATCGTTTTGATGTCTCCCAGCTTGATGCTGTTGTATCGGCGGTTGATGCAGTCATATTCGTATTCCGTGACCTGTGCGGTAGCGGTCTGTCCGCTCTTGTCCATAACCACGGTGATGAGGTCGTAAAGGTTCACCTGCTGAAGGCCCTTGTACTGCGCATACTCAGCGGTGCCCCCGATGAGCAGGAATTCCACCTCAAGCTCCACGATTTCCGCATCAGCATTGTCCACATCAAAGCGGTTCTGGGCTTCTTCCTCCATCTTGGCCTTGGCTGACTCTGCGGTGTAGGTGTGTTCCACTCCATTTGTGTCCTTGTACTTGCCGCCGACATCGAACCCGCAGTCCATCATTTCCGTCCGCTGGATGTGGTAATCCATTGAACGAGGAGACTCCACATAAACCTTGTCAATGTAAAGCCAGCCGTCATTGCCGTCTCCGCATCTAGGCAGAACCCGTGTGATGACGTTCTCAATGTCCCGGCTCCACCTGACTCCAAGCATATTATGACCGTAGGCAATCGTGATCCCCGGCCTCGGGCTGTCATTGCTGAGGATGAAGATGTTGGCCTCGTTGCGGATAAGCTGTGCACCCAGAACCGGAACCAGACCGCCGTCAGGGTCAAGCAGGGCATTGATGGGATTCCAGAAGCTCCAGTCCTGCGTGACAGTTTTGCCGCTGATGTTGCAGGCAATAAGCCGTTGATCCTCATCAACCAGCGAAGCCTTGATCCATGAGATAGCGGTCATGGGATCAACACCGTTAACCTCGCAGTTCAAAAGCCCGTTGCCTTGGAAGTCATAGCTGATGTGCTTGGCTTCAACCGTGATGGTATCGCTGTCATCCTCGCCGCCGATCTTATAGATGCGGAATGGCTGATGGTCGAAATCCTGCGCGTCAATGGTTTTGTTGCTGTCCTCTGTCTGAACCTGCTGGCATGCGCTTTTCAGCACATAACCGACATTGCCGCTCAGCGCACGAACCTGCATGTAGTTCGCGTTATAATCGGCAATTTTTGTAATTCGTACGCCAGCAGCAAGAATTTCCAGAACCTTGCCTCCGTCTTGCTCCCATCTGTCTGTCTCGCCGCTGATCGAGCCGATATGGTTCCATCTGTCCCCGGCGCCAGCCCCGCCCGGGAGGTACCCTTGGTTTCCGTAGTTGGCCTGATAGATTTCCGTTCCCTGAGTAACGTAACTCCCCTTGGTGTAAAACACGTAGGACTTCCATGCGTATTTGCTCGGGTTCTGTCGCACATCCTTGAGTGCATCGCTCCCCGGCACTCTGCGGTAGGCGGGAAGGACGGAATACAGATTCGTCGCCTCGCTGGTTTCCCATACGGTCACGTTTGGCAGGATGATCTTCGGAATGTGTGTCGGGGGAACCGGAGCCTTAATGATGCGTTCCTCCGTGAGCGCGAGGTATTTCCCGTCCTCATTCATCGGATACTGCATGTTTAATACATAACTTCCCCCGGCGACCTCTGCTACCACACAGCTGATGGGGTTCAGCGTCATGATGCCGTTCCCGCTGAAATCCGTTGCGTTTTTTTCAAAGAGGCAGATCATTATTTCCACCTCCATTTCGGATCAATAACGACGGTCGCGTTGCCGTTGAGGATCAGTTGGCTGTTCCCACGTGGGATGCGCAGGTAGTCTCCCGTCCATTTCCCGGGCCATGCGTATTTGAAATCTGTGCCGACATATGCGCTGACCCATTCCCATTCCAAGTTTGACCCTACATCATCCCCCGTGGTAAACCGATAAAGGCCGTATTCATAAGTGGCGGTCGCGCCACCCTGATAGATACAGTAATCACCGACATAGTAATAGGCATTGCCATCATAGGTCTTTGCCGTCGTAAGCATAATACCGGCATCGCAGTCGATCTCCAAATCGCCCGGCAGATGCTCGAACGTCATCTGGTTTTCGGTGTCTGCGCCAGCAGAAATGAGGATGGAAAGTGCGCCCGTCCCCGTTATGGTGATTTTGGGCTTGCTGGCTACATTGCCAAGGTTGCGTATAGTCTGCCCGTCTGCTCCCGTGAAAACGTATCCATCCGGGTATCTGGGCCGCTTGAGAGGGTGGCATTCAAACGGGATCTTTCCCTGCATCAGGCAGTTGCCAATTCTGCTGAAAACCACCTGTGCGGCGATCCTCGCCCGGTAGACCATCTGATCCTCCGTGCAGACAATCAGATCGCCTTCCCCCTGGAGCCATTCCATAAGTTCCTCGGTATAATTCTCATTCGGCATCTCAACCGTGATGGTGCGGGTATATGGATCATAGACTTCCTCGCCTTCCAGCAGGGTAAGCTGGCCGGATCGTCCAGGAACCGTGAGCGACATGGTGCGTTCTGCGGGACGAATAATATCGGGGAGCTTGCTGATCCACAGCCCCATGCTTTGGCTTGTGCGGTTTTTCCAGATAAACCATGGATTCATGCGCTCACCTCCCCGAAGCTCCGTACCCTGATGCCAGACGGCTTTCAGCCTGTCCAATGTAGCCATCCACTCGTCTGCCGCCGTAATCCACCACAGCCCGTCCGAAAGTTTTCGGGCCGACCATCAGCCGGAGATTCTGCAGATCTTGGCGCATTTCCTGAATCGCCCCTACGACTTCATCGGTGCCCATGCCGTTTCTGCGCTCCTGATTTTCAGCCGCCGTCAGCACGGCCTCGCCCCGGTGCAGCTCCGCCCGGTATCCGTTGATTGGCACATAGTCCAGACCGGTCGCGTGATGGTGCGGGTTCATGTCAATGCCATCAGTAAACGGATCGCCTCCATACCCGCCCGGTGCGGATAGGCCTCCGAGGACTTCCGCGGCATGCTCCGCGGCGCTGGTCATTTCCGTTAACGCAGATTCAGTCATCAGTAAGCTTGTTTCCGCGTAACTGACCTGCTCCTCAAGGCCCGCGATGGAGCTTTCAAGCTCAAGAATTTGTGTATCGCTATCATTTAATACATCTGAAAAACCGTCTATCGCATCCTTGGCCGCTTTGTATTCGTCTGAATTCTTGTCAAGCCCGGAATTCATAAGGGCGTACGCCGCGGACGTCCCGACGTTCCCGCCTTCAAGAATGGATTCAATATCCGCGTTCGGATTGTATTTTTTAATATACCGGACCAGCTGATCCTGCGCTTTTGTCCGTGTCGACTGCGCTATTTCCAAATCCGTCCGCGCTGCCGCGAGATCGCCGACCGCCTCGTAATACGCATCTCTTTTCCCCTGGAGCGCTTTTTCCCTGGCTTGCGTAGTTGCGCGGAGTTTTATCAGCTCAACTTCAGTACGCAGGTTCTGAATAGAATCGCTGAGCGTCCCATTCTGGGCCTCGATCTTTTCAGTTGCCCCTGGCATGACCTGTTCCAGCCGCTCCAGAGCCTGATTCCATTCTCTTGTGTTTTTCGCGGACTCGCCATATTTCCTGACAAGGCCATCCATAAAATCAAGGACGCCCTTTGCCTCGGTGGCCGACTTATTCGCCTCCCGAATGCTGTCAGAAAGTTCCTTGTCCGCATCGCTGAACGCGCCGTACACGCCTTCATCTGCGCCTGTCAAACCGGCGAACAGCCCGGAAACGAGACTCCCGGCAAAATTCACTCCCGCCTGGAACAGTTTCGGAACAAGCGTAGGCGCAGAAGTAACGACATCCGCCACTGTACTTCCGATAAATTCTCCGACAGCGGTGCCCATCTCAGCCACTTTTTCAGGGTTGGTATCGACGTCGTTGATGGTCGCCGTAAGGCTGTCAATAATCCAATCCGTTATTTTTTTTGCCCCGTCCGCGGCCCCTTCGATGATGCCTGTCATGCTGGTGCCAGCCTGCGCCATCGCCTTGGGCGGGATGCTGGTAATCGCTTCGGCGACCGTGGTGATCAGTTTGGGAGAATTCCGCAGCGTGGTGCTGACGGTGGGGATCAGGTTGCCGTTAACATAGGTGTTGAAAGCCGATTCAAAATTTTTAATGGAATCATCCAGGTTGAGCCCTTCGCCGCTGCCATCATCTCCGGCAATGGCGGTAAGCATGTCCGTCCACGCGGCTTTCATGCTGGCCGCGCTGCCCTGGATGGTGCCCTCGGCTTCCTTCGCGGTGGTCCCGGTGATGCCCATCTCAGTCTGAATGGCATGGATCGCCTGGATCAGCTGCGGGAAGGTGATCCCATCCAGATCCTTTATCTCTTTTTCAAGGATGCCGGAATCATTGATGAGCCGGACCATCTCGCCCTTGGTGCCACCATAGCCCAACTTGAGGTTGTCGAGCATCGTATAATTGCCCTTGGCGAACCCCTGATAAGCGTTCTGGATGGACGTGATGTCCGTGCCCATCTTGTTGGCGTTGTCGGCCATGTCCGTGACAGCTGTGTTGGCCAGCTCTGCCGCTGCCTCGGTGTCACCCTTCAGCCCCTGCAGCAGGGAAGCGCTGAAGCTGGTGACGGTATCCATGTAGTCGTTGGCGCTCAGCCCGGTGGTCTTGTAGCTCTGCTTGGCGTAGTCCGCCACCCGCTTTGCGCTGCCCTTGAACAGGGTTTCCACGCCGCCGATCAGCTGCTGGTAGTTGGCATAGCCGTCCATCGCGCCTTTGATCGTGCTGGAAATGGCGTTGACGCCCTTGCGGACCATATCCGCCGCCAGGTTGCCAACCGCAACGGTAGCCGCTGAAAGGTTGGATTTCAGCCTTTCCCCGGCTCCCATTGCATTGTCTATGCCTTTGTTAAAAGAGCTGTCATCAAGCTTCAGTTTCGCTGAAAGTTCAAATAGTTCCATGATGCCGCTCCTTTATTCTGAAAAGATTTTCACAACATAATCCTTGATATCCTGTGCCGTCTCCAACCGCTGACTCTGCTTTTGGAACGGGTTCCGGTAAATTGCTTCAAGCTGATCCCCGAATGTTTCTGACCTGTCTTTGTCGATTCTTTCTCCGCAAGCCATTATATAGGCCATATTTGCTGTATAACGCTCATATCGGGCCGTCTGCCCTAAAACCTGATACTCTATCAGGTAACGCAGTGAACGCAGTGAGAGCGGCCTATAAGCATAAACGGCATGGGTTACTGTTGCCCATCCGTATGCTGAGATGATGGAAAAAAACCTACAACATCCGTCAAAATGGCGTTCCGCAGGGCAAGGGAATATTCCCCGTCATCCATTTTGTCCACTTCTTCTTCAGTGATCCCCTTGTTTTTTGCAATCAGTTCATCGGCAATAGCCCTGTTTTCCTTCAGCAGAAGGGCTTCAATCCGAATGGTGATTGCATTGAATTTCACAATGCCCATCCCGGCTTCATACTTGCTGACAAGAGCTTCCATGCCGTCAATTTCAAAAATACTGCCGATGATTTCCAGTTTTTCAGAAAGGTCTTTCCGTTCCGTCATGTTCTTTTCCTCCTCAAAAGGACAGGGGAGGGAAGTTGCTCCCTCCCCGTTGGGTCATAGTTTAAGATGCCTTGTCAAAGAAAACGATGCTGAACGGCGCAATGTCGTAGTCATCAACATCATCCTGATAGGCGTGGAACTCAACACCGATGGTTCCTTCTCCTTTGTCGGTAAACGTGAACTGCATATCCGCATTGTTCAGAGCGTTTTCCAGAACAATCAGAACCAACTGACCGTCCGCAAGGTCACCGGCCCAACACATGTTGGTCAGGTAATCCCCATCCTCTACCGCCGTGTGCATCGTGACGGTGGTGATTTTCCCACTGGTGCTCTTTTCGCCAGTTGCAAGAGCAAGGACGAAATTCTCAGGGGTCACCTCAACCAGTGTGGTTGCAATGTAGGCATCGGCAGAGTCAATGAACTGACTGCCCTTGAACGGATAGCGCATTCCGTCAATATTCGGTGTGCGCCGTTCCTTGGTCACGTTGAAATTGCCGCCGCCACGGGTTGCACCGAGCAATGTACCCGCCGGATTGTTACCGCCGGTAATGATGTTCACGATGGCGGCTTTCAGTGCAGTGGCATCAGCAATCCCCTCAAAGGAGAAATCCTTGATGAAAACCCCTGCATTAAGCTGAAGCTTCTTGAATGTGTCAGCCCGGATTGGGGTTGTCAGTCCCGGAGCGGCAAACTGCTGAAGATTCAATTTGTTCATTGCATTTCCTTTCTCCGGGCTTATGATCCCGGCATTTGATAACTATTGATTCCAAGATTGATGTATGCGTACCGGAAATCCGGGTCTTCGTCAACCTGCACCTGTGCAGGACTGTCAGGCCAAATGACTACAACCCCGGCATCCGTTTCAAGGCGTTTCCCTTCCCCGATATCGGCAAGGATTTCGTCTGCCTTTTCCAGAATCAGGGCATTGCTCCGGCTCCTGTTCCAGATTTGCACATACATCGTTGCCTTTTGGTTCCATTCCGGTTCCGCAAGGGAATACGCCAGATAGGGAAGCTCCACATCATCCGGCACAGAGTCCGTGGTGTATGCCGGGAGTCCGAAACCGGAGAAATAGGTTTTGAGTGCCATTGCAAGGTTTTTCATCAGATCACCTTTTTCATGTGGTTATTCCTCCCTTGGCAATTCCCATTTTTCGACCTCAATGAGCCGCTTGTTGAGCCGACTGGTTGCCGGGGTCATTCTGTCCGTTCCTGGATTGGTCACCCGGTACACTTCCTGCGTGTCGAGCCGCCGGAACGCTTCATGGAAGTCAAGGTCAAAGTTCTTGTCCACGTAAATGCTATACGTGCGCTTGATCCCCTGTTGCTCCGCAACTTTCACTTCCGGTGCGCTGTCATACTCCCATGCCGCATCAAAGTGCGCTCCCTCTGTCCAGACAACGGAATAACCCCCGTAGGGGTCATCCTGCCGCTGTTTGTTGAGGGTCACGCATTGAACGGTGAATTGATCCAGTAGGCTCATACGGCAATCTTCCTCCATCGGTTCAGCCTGTCAGCAAAAATATCCTGCCATCCTGCGACCTTTGCTGTTCCAGTCCCGTTCGCCCCGGTTTTCATCGAATAGCTGTATCCGTTGAAAGTTTCAGACTGATACGGGCTTTCCACGGCTTCCCCGTATTTTTCCACCCAATCGTTAATCTCTCCGGCAAGCGCAATGACCGCAGGAGGGACAGCCATAGCGCAGATCGTCCCTGCAAACGATTCAGCCCGGAGTCCCGCCGCTGAATTGTCATCATCATTGGTGATTCCGT
>Ga0326512_10000340_pt1 | contig 40480 bp, 56 predicted proteins | sample 1_2617_0518_D_FD_203652 | JGI IMG/M metagenome (GOLD analysis project Ga0326512, IMG submission 203652) | Bovine rumen microbial communities from UC Davis, California, United States - 1_2617_0518 | ecosystem: Host-associated > Mammals > Digestive system > Stomach > Rumen | place: USA... | reverse complement strand
CCTTGCAGGGGCTATGAATCCCCCGAAACAGAGAACCAGAAGAAGACGGACAAGGGGGTGAAAAGCATGTTCGTGAAGATCAATGAACATGTCATTGTGAACCTTCTGCATGTGTCAGAAGTCATCATCTTGAACAACGGTGACATGCGTGTGTTCATGGATGATGGTGCAACCACACATGATGTGACAGGGGACTTCAAGGAAAACCTGAAGTATTCATTCAGCCACTGGAAGCACGCTGTTCAGCGGTTGGCAAGTGGTAATTTTTAATCAAGAAAGGAATAGGTGAACAACATGGCAGTAGATTTTAGCAGCTTCAAGTCAAAGGTGAACAAGTCTGAACTGGACGCAATGGAAGAACGGTTCAAAGGCCAGAACACAGGGAACTTCCCGGAACTTCCTTCTGGCATCTATCCGGTGGAACTGGACAAGATGGAAGTGGGTCAGTCATCGTGGGGGACGGATCAGGTGAACATCACCTTCAAAGTCACGGACGGTGAACACAAGGGACAGCTTATCTTCTACAACGGCACCTTTGATGACCATTTTGCACACGGCAAGCCACAGACGGCACGTCTGATCAGTGAAATGACGGACGGTGAAGTGGACAAGTTCAGCATCCTGAAGGAACTGGATGCAGGTGTGCAGGAAGCATCTGACTTCCTGACTGACCTTTATCAGGCCATTGCAGGTCAGCTTGTCTTTGATCTGGACTACAAGGTCACGGAATCCAAGAAGCTGAATCCCAACACCAACAAGCCGTACATCAACAAGTTTTACAATATCGCTGAAGTATTTGATGCGTGATATTTTTTGCCCTGAATGTGGACTGTCAATCCACATTCAGGTATAACCAAGGAAGAAGGTGAAGCCATGGTCTTCTATGACTTTGAAGTGACCAAGTATGACTGGTTGGTGGTCTGCATTGATCCCTTTGAGGAAACCAAGGATGTAATTGCCAATGACGTGGACAGGGTGTCCACATTCTTTGAGAAGAACAGCAGAACAGTGTGGGTTGGGTACAACAACAGGCATTATGACCAATACATCATGAAGGGCATCCTGCTTGGCATGAATCCAAAGGAAATCAATGACTGGATCATTGTTCTGCACAAGGAAGGTTGGCAGTTCTCCAAAGAGTTCAACAGCATACAGATGATCAACTATGATGTCATGCCCAATCCACCAATAGGCCTGAAGACGGTTGAAGGGTTCCTTGGTTCGGACATCCGGGAAACGGAAGTCCCCTTTGACATTGACAGGCCACTGACACCGGAAGAAATGGAACAGATGATTTTCTACTGCACACATGACGTGGAAGAAACCATCAAGATATTCATGGAAAAGATAGATGACTTCAATGCCATGTCAGGAATTGTCCAGGCCTTCCCGGATCAGGTGAACCTTGGAAACATAGGGGATTCTGAAGCCCGGATCACTGCCAGGGTGCTTGGATGTCAAAGGCAGCGGTTCACGGATGAATTTGACTTCTTCTTCCTGCCCTGCCTGAAGCTGAACAAATACGCCTATGTGATGGAATGGTTCAGGGAAAAGCGGGATGAAATGCAGAAGATCATGGCACCATTCAATGAAATGCGTGACAGGGGACTGGAAGTGGATGACTGGCAGGTCAAACATGACTTCTATCAGCAGTCACTTCAGACCACTGTGGCAGGCATCCCCCACACCTTTGGCTTTGGTGGCCTGCATGGGGCAACAGAAAAGCCCTGCCACAGGAAGGGGGCAATCTACCATGTGGACGTAAACAACTATTATCCATCCATGCTGATTGCATGGGACTTGGTGACCAGGGCTGCAACCAATGACAATTACACCAAGGTGTACATGACCAGGAAGGAACTGAAACAGAAGCAGCAGGCAGCAAAGACAAAGGAAGAAGCCAAGAAGTGGAAGATGGCACAGCTTCCCTATAAGAAGATGCTGAATGCACTTTCAGGTGGGATGAAGGATGCAACCAATCCCGCCTATGATCCAAGGAATAACAACTGCATGTGCATCAATGGACAACTGATGCTGCTTGACCTGATTGAACACCTTGAAGCAATCCCCGGCTTCTTCCTGATCCAGTCCAACACGGACGGCCTGATTGTGGAAATCCCAAACACGGACGAACATTTCAGGATGCTGGATGACATCTGCTATGAGTGGGAAACACGGTGCAGCACTGACAAGTGTTTCATTGGCCTTGCACTGGACTGTATCAGTGAGATTTACCAGAAGGACGTGAACAATTATCTGTGGGTTGACCTTGACGGTGGTGTGGAAAGGTGCGGGGACTATGTGAAGGAAACAAGCAGGACAGACAATGACTTGCCAATCCTTAGAAAAGCCCTGGTTGAATACATGGCACACGGTGTGCCTGTGGAAAAGACCATCTATGGCTGTGATGAACTGATCCAGTTCCAGAAGGTGGTGAAGCTGTCAGAAAAGTACAAATATGTGGAACATGAACACTGTGAACCAGTCATCACCTACACAGGGAAGCGGGTCATCAAGACACACTATGAATATCCGAAAAGGGACAGGTTCACATACAAGTGTTATAGGGTGTTTGCATCCAAGGACATGACAGACGGACGGCTGCTGAAATGCGGTGGAAGCAGGGGACGGCCTGAAAAGTTCGGCAATACACCTGACCACTGTTTCATCTGGAATCAGTCAACAGACGGTGTGAAAGTCCCGGATCACCTTGACCGGGAGTGGTACATCAAGAAAGCCAAGGACAGGCTGAAAGCCTTTGGCATAACGTTATGAAGGGGGGGGACAACATGATTGAAAATGGAATTTGCCATATCACATATCCCAACGGCAGGATGTCCTTGGTCATGAAAGAGTTCTTCCCAACCAGTGCACACAATATCAGGCTGCTGTTCCTGAAGACCATTGCACTGAATTGGGAAGACAGGCAGCAGACAGCAGATGACATCCTGCATTGGCTGAAGGAAGCACACAGGGAACTGGATGCTGAATCAGTCTTGAAGTTCAGGGCTAATAAATGTGTGGATCAGAGGACAAAAGCAAAGGAAATGCAGTCTGACATTGACAGGCAGGCTTTGAAGATCAAGAACTTGCAGGACTTCATCAAGTCCCTTCCAAGGGGACAGAAAAAGCCCTATCAGGAAAAACTGAAGGGTGAAAAGGAAGTGTTGAAAGGGCTGAAGGAAAAGCAGTCAGGCCTGAAGCATGATGCACAGTACCAGAACGGTGAGTTCATCAAGGTGCAGGCACTGGACAGGAAGTTCAAAGCGAACATTGAACTTGTTGAACAGCTTTCAGCAGGGTGGCGTGATGAGTGGTGAAGTATGGACAGGAAATGAAAAGGTCTTCAGGACATACCTGAAAGGTGGCGGGAAGGACGGCAAACGCTGTGTTGACCGTCACAAAGGAATCAGCAGTGTCAGGACATGGGAAAACGCTTCACAGTTTGACTGCTTTGGCGGTGTCCTTCAGGAAGGGTTCATTGACATCAGCTTTGATGACAAGGACATGTCTGAACACTTCCTTGACATGGCTGAACAGATGCAGTGGAAATGCCTGTGCCTGATGAATCCTGCCAATGGTCACCTGCACACTTACTGGAAGGACAGCAAGCACCGGATCACCAAGTTCACCAAAGACCTGACGCTTGCCTGTGGCCTTGTGGCTGACATTCATGGCGGGGAAACATACATCCCTTTGAGGGTGAACGGTGTTGACCGTTTCCCGCCTGAATATGACATCCTGCCGGGGGAAGAATACCAGGAAGTGCCTGATGAACTGATCCCGGTGAACACCAACATCAGGCTGTGGCAGTCAAAGGAAGGTGACGGCAGGAACAGTGACCTTTATGGGTACATCCTGATTCTTCAGTCACAGATGCAGATGTCTGATGACCGGATCAGGGCAATGTACAGGGAAGTCATCAATCCTTTCATTCTTGGTGACAAGCTGTCTGACAATGAACTGGACGTGATATTGCGGGATGAATCCTTTGAAAAGCAGATTCTTCCTTCATTCTATTCCGGTGCTTCCTTCCTGCATGACCGTTTTGCTGAATACCTGAAGGAAACCTGTGATGTGGTGCTGATCAATGACACGCTGCACATCTACAAAGAAGGTGTCTATGTGAATGCAAGGCGGGACATCGAAAAGCAGATGATCCAGTTGGCACCAAAGCTGAAGAAGACACAAAGACGTGAAGCCATGGAATATCTTGAACTGATTGCTGAACCAATCCAGATGTCCAATGCCAGATACATGGCATTCAAAAACGGTATCTATGACATAGCAACAGACACACTGCTTCCCTTTACGCCTGAAATCGTGATCACCAACAAGGTTCCCTGGAACTACAATCCATCAGCCAAGTGTGACCTGACCAATAAGACACTGGACAAACTTGCCTGCAATGATCAGCGGATCAGGGATGTCCTTGAAGAATGTATTGGTGCCTGCATGTACAGGTCAGCACTTCTGGCAGGTGGAAAGGCTTTCATCCTGACAGGTGACAAGGCCAATGGAAAAAGCACCTTCCTGGACATGATAAAGGCACTGTTGGGGGATGCGAACATTTCAGCACTTGACCTGAAGGAAATTGGTGACAGGTTCAACACGGCAATGATCTTTGGAAAGCTGGCAAACATCGGTGATGACATCAGTGATGACTTCCTGCAAGGGTCACAGGTCAGCACGTTCAAGAAGGTGGTGACCGGGAACCGGATCAAGGGTGAAAGGAAGGGGGTTGATCCCTTTGAATTTAATCCCTACTGCAAGCTGCTGTTTTCTGCCAATGACATTCCAAGGATGAAGGACAAGACCGGGGCGGTCATGCGTAGGTTGGTCATCATACCATTCAACCAGACTTTCAGCAAGGATGATCCTGACTTTGATCCCTTCATCATCTACAAGCTGTTGGAACAGGATTCAATGGAATATCTGATCCAGTGTGGCCTGAAGGGGCTGAAGCGTGTCCTGTCGGAAAATGCGTTCACAAGCAGTGAAAAGATTCAGAAGCAGCTTGATGAATATGAACTTGAAAACAATCCAATCATTGGATTCATCAGTGAAGAAGGAATTGGAAACATCCTGCATCAGCCAACGTCTGACGTTTACAGAAGGTATCAGGTTTACTGTCAGGAATCTTCCATCACAGCCATGTCCAAGTATGTGTTCAGCAAGCAGTTGAACAAACGCCTGCACCTGACGGTGGTTCAAAGGAAGATCAACGGCAAGAACCACAGGATTTTTGAAAATGAATGAGGGGGGGGGTGAGCATGAAAGAACGGCTTCCATATGTTGTCAGCAAGCTGCCAAAAGACAGCACCGGGTACTACTGCCACATGCGGGATTATCCAGACATCCCTGTTTTTGGTTCTATCGGGGATAAAAGCAAGGCAATGGCAGTCTGTAGAACCATGAATGAATCTTTGGGAAGGGGAAGAAAGGCGGTGATTGTAGATTGAACCGTAAGAAGAACAAAGAAGGGTATGCAGACCTGACTGCTTTCTATGGGATGCGGTCACAGATCAGGGCTGACACGGAACTGGAAAATGAAGTCCGTGAATTGGTTCACCTGTTCAGGCGGTTTGCTGATGTGGCAGGTTTTGACATTGAAAACAGGATTGTCTTCAGGCACAGGAAGACTGGAAAGGTGTTCAGATGAACAGGGCTGAAAGAAGACGGAAAGAGAAGGAAGCACAGGGGAAGAAAAAGACCTACACCCTGACGGTGGAACAGATTGAACAGATCAAAAAAAAGGCCACAGATGATGCACTGCATCAGGCCATGGTGCTGCTGTTTGGAATCCCTGTCCTTGTCTTGCGTGAACAGTATGGATGGGGTGCAAAGAAACGTCTTCCAGAATTTGGTGAATACCTGACAGACTACTATCAGGAATTTGCTGAAGGGAACTGGACGGTTGAAGAATATGAAAAGATTGTCCTGGAATGCACAGGCATAGGTTTTCAGGTCACACCGGAAAATGAAAGGTAGGTGGTGAAAGGTGACAGTCAAAGCGGTGATTGAAGACAACATGACAGATGGTGCAGTCCCGGTGGATGTCAACATCAGCGTTGATGAATACACCGGAAAGGTCAGGCTTGATTTTGACAGCTTCAGCATTCTGGTTCCAAGGGAACCTTTGGAAATGGTCATGTATGAGGATTTACACGGATGAACAGAGAAAAGGAAAAGAAGGTTTTGACTGTTTATGCCCTGACCATTTTGGCCTGCCTGTTGGTGCTGATCGGGGTAAAGGTGTGGGAAGAAAGCCCTGCCGGGAACTTCTTTGAAGCCTGTGAAGAAATGGACAGGATTGAACCAAGATATGATGCTGACGGCTATTTCATCATGGTCAGCACCAAGGATGCACTGGTTGGCACCTATTGGTGCAATACGCCACTGAAGCACTACAGGTGCAGGATATGTCTGAAAGTCCTGACACCACAGGTGCACACGGTGGATGACATCGAAAACATAGGAATTGACATGGACAGTGAAGACCTGTGGGAAATCTATCAAACAGTCCCTGATGGGACACCACTGCTGATCTATTAGAAAGGGGAAGAACTATGATCAAGATTGATGACATTGAAGTGTGGGGTTTCAGGCACGCAATCCGGGGAATGCGGAATCCCATGAACAGTTGGGAAAAGTCAGACACACGGTGGTGTGGTGATTGGGAATGTGATCCTGACGGCACCTGCCAGTTCAGGACTGAACACGGCTGTGACGGTTCCCCCGGTGGGTGCGTCCTTGGTGACGCTGACAGTAACCTGATGCACAGGCTTTTCAAGGCAGGGACGGAACACAGAAAATATATGCGTCAGATTTTCGTGTCAATGGACATCATAGCACCACTGTACTGGTGGAAGGAATTTGACACCTACAAGGTGGGAACCACTGCCAACAGTTGCAGCACCATGCACAAGATCGCTGCAAAGCCGTTTGATTTGGATGACTTCAGTCATGAACATCTGCTTGTAAATGAGAAGTTGAACACGGTCATTCAATGGCTTAATGATTACCGTGAAATGTATGTGAATTGGGTGGACAGTTCCGTTCATGTTGATGATTATGGCAACGTTATTAAGAAAAAAGATATATGGTGGCAGATGATTCAGTTGCTGCCGTCATCCTACAACCAGAAAAGGACAGTCACCATGAACTATGAAGTGGCTGCTGCCATGATCAGGCAGAGGACAGGCCACAAGTTGGATGAATGGAATGAGTTTGTGAAACATCTGGAAGCCCTGCCGTACATGGAAACCATCATCAAAGGGGATTGGGGAGAATATGCAGACAATGACACAGCACAAAGCGGTCTTTCAAGTGCTACATGAAAGAAAGGGTCAGAAGAATAAAGATTACAGTGAAAGAGAAAACGACAACGATTGAAGCAACAGCGGAAGAATTAAGGCAGGGAAACACGCTTGCGGATGGTTTCAGTAGATTGATGCGGGGCGTTTTCAACGGCTGCATATCAGATGATTCAGATGAAGATGAACAGGAAGAAGGTGAAGAAGAATGATTGTCAGACAGCCTGAAACACAGAAGGTTCATGATGCTGTGAACCATCCTGAACACTATGAACTGGAAGGAATGGAATGCATTGACGTGATCATTGCCACACAGGGCATCCCGGCTGCAATGGACTTCTGCATCTGTAATGCACTGAAATACATCTACAGGCACCGGATGAAGAACGGCCTTGAAGACATCCAGAAAGCACAGTGGTGCATCAACAAATATCTTGAACTGGCAGAAAGGAAGGACAGGAATGATTGACATTGTAGCAATGGACGGCATGAACATCAACGAATATGGGAAGAACCTTGAAACGGTTGCCAGTCAGGTTCCATGTGCTGCACTGTTTGAACAGCTTGCTGAAGAATCTGCTGAACTGGCACAGGCTGCACTGAAGATGGCAAGGGTGGTCAGGGGTGAAAATCCCACACCTGTGACAAAGTATGATGCAATGGCAGGTATCCTGGAAGAACTGTCTGATGTGGCACTGGTATGTGAAGCCCTTGACATTGAAGCTGACAGGCAGGGAATGAAAAAGAAGCTGCAAAGGTGGGTGAAGCGGTTGCAGCAGAAAGGTGGGGAAGATGTTTGACGTGATTTTGGAAAGGATCGGGACAGTGATTGTGTCGGTTGCAGGCGTGGTCATGTTCGTGTTGATGATTGTCCTTCTGCCTTTTGCCTTTGTCTTCATGCTGATCCTTGAATCAGTCATTCAGGCGTTGGACTTCATTCTGTCCCGGATGTCATCAGACGAATATGACAAGGAACGGTGGAAAGGCAGTGAAAGGTAACAGGTGGTAGCAGTTGGGTAGCGGTTAGGGTAGCAGTTGGAAAGCCTTATTTTATGCGGTGGTAGCAGTTGGTAGCAGTTAAAAACGATTTTCTTATAAAACTGTAAAAGTAATGTTTTATATGAAAGTAGAATAAGAAAAAATTATATAATAGTAGTTGTAACTGCTACTACTGTTACCTGAACAAGTTCACAGGCTGTGAAGCCTTGAAAATAAAGGCTTTTTCAGGGTAGCAGTTGCAGGATGCTGAACTGCTACCAACTGTTACCAACTGTTACCAGGCGGGACTTTTGCTCAAATTTGAGCAAAACACCCTTTGAAGGGGGGGGGTAATGGATGACAGCAAGAGAATATCTGAAACAGCTTCAGAACTTAGACACAGCAATCAATGAAAATCTGCATGTCCTTGAAGGAATGCGGATGAATGCCACAGGACAGGGTGCAATTAGGTATGATTCTGACAGGGTTCAGACAAGCCCACAGGACAGGCTTTGCAGTGATGTCTGTGACATCGTTGAACTGAATGAATACATTGATGAACAGATTGACAGGTTCACAGACCTGAAAGAAAAGATCATCAAGCAGATCAGGGGTCTTCAGGCTGAACAGGTGCTGTGTGACATCCTGTTCAAGACATATGTTGAATACAAGACCAACAGGCAGGTTGCAGCGGAAATCAGGAAGTCACATTCACACACCTTTGTCCTGAAGAAAAAGGCACTGAAATTGTTTGAATCACAATATATGGTGTACAGAACGTGAATTGACCACAAGATATTGAAATCGTAGGGGTTTTATGCTAAAATCGTATATGGATGAATAGGACATTTGTCTTGCCTGCTGTTGGGTGCTCGGTACTCCTGCCAACAGCAGGCTTTTTGATTGCATCATGGAAAGGTGGTGATTCAGGATGACCAAGAAACAGAAGCGGTTCGTGGAAGAATACCTGATTGACCTGAATGCCACACAAGCAGCAATCAGAGCAGGTTATTCACCTGCAACAGCAGGAAGCATTGGACAGGAGAACCTGACAAAACCTGAAATTCATGCAGCCGTGGCAAAGGCTGAAGCTGAACGGTCAAAAAGGACAGGAATCAACGCTGATCGGGTGGTGAAGGAACTGGCAAGAATTGCCTTTGTGAAGATCACTAATGTGGTTGATCCCTATGATGTGAGGGTCAGAACTGATGCTTCAGAAGATGACCTTGCTGCTGTCCAGTCCGTGAAGGTCAAGACCATGGACAGTGACAAAGGATCATCTGAAGAACGTGAAGTGAAGCTGAATGACAAGATCAGGGCACTTGAACTGTTGGGCAAGCACCTTGGCATGTGGGATGACCGTTTCAGTGTGGACATGGACGGTGACCTGAACATCAACGTCAGCTATGGTGAAGATCAGGACGGTGATGCTGAATGAACATCATAGTGCAGGCCAACAGGTGCTTCAAGGAAGTTGACCTGTCCAGGAAGCGTTATGTTGTGATGAAGGGTTCAGCAGGTTCAGGGAAATCTGTTGACACTGCACAAAATTATATATTGCGTCTGATGACTGATCCCGGAAGGAATCTTCTGTGTGTCAGGAAAGCGGATGTCACGAACAGGGACAGCACCTTTGCAGAATTGCAGGGTGCTATTTTTCGTATGTTCGGGGAAGGGTATTCCCGGTTCTGGTACATCAACAGCAGCGGAATGAAAATGCGCTGCAAGCTGAACGGCAATGAAATCATCTTCAGGGGCGTGAATGATGACAAGCAGCGTGAAAAGCTGAAGTCCATCACGTTCAAGAAGGGCAAGCTGACTGACGTGTGGATTGAAGAAGCAACGGAAATCACACAGGCAGACTTTGAAATCATTGATGACCGTTTGCGTGGTGAACTTCCTGACGGTCAGTTCTACCAGATCAGGATGACGTTCAATCCTGTGTCAGCATCCCACTGGATCAAGAAGGTGTTCTTTGACAGGGATGATCCTGACGTGATGACACACAGTTCAACCTATCTGATGAACAGGTTCATTGATGAAGCCTATCACAGAAGGATGGAAAGAAGGAAAGAAGTTGATCCTGAAGGATACAAGGTCTATGGCCTTGGTGAATGGGGTGAAACGTCTGGACTGATCCTGTCCAACTGGAAGGTGGTCACGGTTCCAACTGACCTGTCCTGGTATGATGACGTTGCCCTTGGTCAGGACTTTGGATTCAATCACGCCAATGCAATCTATCTGTACGGCTACAAGGACGGCAACATATATGTGATTGACGGCCTTTATGGTTTTGAGAAGGACACAACGGACTGGATCAGGGAAGCAGACAAGAAGAAACTGCCAAAGAACAAGGTCATGTGGTGTGATTCTGCTGAACCGGACAGAATCAAGATGTGGTGTGATGCAGGCTACAAGGCAAGGCCAGTCAGGAAGGAAAAAGGCCAGAATGACAAAGGCTACCAGAAAGCACAGATTGACTGGTTGAAGGGTGCACCTGTTGAAAAAAATGACCGGGCAATCAAGCGAATGATCTACATTGCACCACACCTGATCAACTTCAAGAAGGAAATTGAACAGTGGAAGTGGAAGCTGGACACTGTGCGGAATGAATACACTGATGAACCTGTCCCCTTCCAAGATGATGCAATGGCATCCCTGCGTTATGGCGTGGAAGGATGGAGAAAGAAACGGTCACATTACAACAGGAACGTGAAAGGGGGCATCTGACATGCCTGGAATATTCAGGATTGCTGACGGTGTGGAAATGACACCTGAACTTCTGTGGGAATACATCAAGAAGAATGACGCTGAAGTTGCCAACCATTACAAGCCACTTCAGGACGCATACAACACGGACTATGAGATTTTCCATCTGCCTGACAAGCCTGCATGGAAACCTGACAACAGGATTGCAGTGAACTTTGCCAAGTACATTGTGGACACGCTGAACGGCTTCTTCATCGGAATCCCCATCAAGGTGGACGCTGATGAAGACGCAATCAGTGACTATGTGAATTATCTGGATCAGTACAATGACCAGGATGACAACAATGCTGAACTGTCCAAGACCTGCCTGATCTTTGGCAGGGGCTATGAAATGTACTTTGTGGATGAAGACGGTGAAATTGGCATCACATACCTTGATCCCATGGAAGCATTCATGATTTATGATGAAAGCATCCTGCAAAGGCCAAGGTACTTTGTCAGAACATACAAGGACACCCACAACATCATTCATGGCAGCATGTCAGACGGTCAGGTCATACGGTACTTTGACATCAATCCTTCACTGAAGTTCAGGGAAGGTGAAGACAAGGTTCACGGCTTTGACGGTGTTCCTGCTGTGGAATACGTTGCCAATGCTGAAAGGCAGGGCATCTTTGAACCTGTCCTGTCCATGGTAAACGCCTACAACAAGGCAATCAGCGAAAAGGCTAATGATGTGGACTACTTTGCTGACGCTTACATGAAAATCCTTGGTGCCAAACTGGAAAGTGAAGACCTTCAGCACATCAGGGAAAACAGGATTGTCAACTTTGACGGTGTGGGTGACGGCAACCTGATTGTGGAATTTATGCAGAAACCTTCTGCTGATGCGACACAGGAAAACCTGATTGAAAGGCTTGAACGTCTGATCTTCCAGATCAGCATGGTTGCCAACATCAATGATGAAAACTTTGGTGCTGCCACTGGCATTGCACTGAAGTACAAGCTGCAATCCATGTCCAACCTTGCCAAGACACTGGAACGGAAGTTCACTTCTGGCATGAACAGAAGGTACAAGCTGATTTTCAGCAATCCTGTGTCAGGCATGAAGGAAGATGACTGGACGCTGCTTGATTACAAGTTCACACGGAACTTCCCTGCCAATGAACTGGAAGAAAGCCAGATTGCAGGGAACCTGTCAGGCATCACAAGCCATGAAACACAGTTGAAGGTGCTGTCCATCGTGGATGATGTTCAGGCAGAACTGGACAAGATCAAGGAAGAACAGGATGAAGAAGGTTATCAGACCGATTATCCAACCAACAGAACGGTGGTGACAGAAGATGTCCAACTACTGGAAGAAACGGCAGCAGCAACTGAACAGGGCACTGGAAACAGATGAAGCAGCCCTGAAGAAACGGCTTGCAAAGATTTACCGGACGGAAGAAAGACGGCTTGAAAAGGAAATTGCTTCCTACTATGCCAATTATGGCGTGGACAATGTGATTGAATACAGGCAGCTTCTTCAGAACATCAGTGAAGAAGACTTCAGGCTGCTGATGGAAAGAATGGATGACTTTGCTGCAAAGTATCCTGAATATGCACATCTTATGCCAGTGCGTGAAAGCATCTACAGGCTGAACCGTCTGGAAGCCCTTGAACGGTCAGTCCAGATGCAGCAGCTTGAAATGGGTGTGAAGGAACAGGCAGAAGTCCTGAAGCACCTTGAACGGCAGGCACAGCGTGGGTTCACTGCAATGGTTCATGACCTTGGTATCACCAACACCTATGGTGTGTTTGACCAGTCCTACAAGACCATGATGCATGACATCGTGATGACCAGATGGGTGAACGGTCAGAACTTCAGTGAACGGATATGGGGAAACCGTCAGAAGCTGGCAGACCTGCTGAATGACCACATTGCAGCAGGCTTTGCAAGGGGTGACCAATACGCCAAGATGGTCAGGGACTTGAAACAGCGGTTTGACGTGTCCAGGAATGAAGCATTCCGGTTGATCTACACAGAAGGAACCTTTGTCATGAATGAATCCAAGGCAAGGGCTGTGCAGAATACTTTTGAATACTATTCCCTGTCCACTGTGGGTGACAGCCGGGTGTGTGAAGTCTGTGAAAGCATCCAGGACGAAACGGAAGCGGAACCTGTCAGGTTTGATGCAAGGATGGCAGGTGACAACTTCCCACCACTGCATCCATGGTGCAGATGCACCTACACCATTGTGGTTCCTGATCCGGGGAAGTGGATTGATGACTATGTGGCTGCACATGGCGGTGATCCTGAAATTGATGAAGACACAAGAAAGGCAGCACAGGAAGTGCTGAACAGGTTCACTTGATGATGAACAGAAAGATGGTTTTACTCACAATAAGGTATTGTTCCCCTTGCAAGATGGTGAAAAAGACACTGGTTCCTGAAGTGGAAGCAGACTGTCCCGGTCAGGTTCAGGTGGTAGACGCTGAAGATGATCCTGACAACCTTGCCAGAAAGAACAAGGTGACAAGGGTGCCCACCATCCTGATGATGGAAGACGGCAACACTGTGAAGGTGTATTCCGGTGTGCTGCCACAGCCCGGTGTCATTGTGAACTGGCTGAAAGGCGGTGAACTGCATGGTACAGATAGATGTGACGGATGACCTGATTCACATTCACGGTCATGCAGAAAGGGACATCCCACAGGCAGGCTGCAATGTCCCCTGTGGTCAGGTCAGCATCCTTGGCCTGAACCTTGCACAAGCCCTGACTGAAATCACAGGACAGCCCAACAAAGTGCTGTGCCTGGAAAAGGGCAATTTTCAATTTGATAGAAAAGGCTTGAACACAGAATCCGGTCTGCTGTTCAGGTCTTTTTTGTTGGGTCTGGACTTTCTGTCCAAGGCCTATCCTGACAAGATCAGGATGACCAAGCTGTGATGTCATAAAAAGCAGCAGGAACTGTCCAAGCGGTGAAGACATAAAAAGCAGCCGGGAAGTGAAGCATTGTCACTATAACCTATGGAAAGAAAGGACGGTACAAGATGAACAAGTTCACAAGATGGCAGAGGATGACAGTTTTCAAGGGATTGCTTCAGGCCTTTGATGATCCTGAAGGGGGAGAAGGTAACAAGGGCGGTTCTGATGATGGCGGTCAGAAGTCAGGGAAGTCCACAGACAATGGTGCCAAGGACGGCAAGTCCAAGGACGGTGGTGCTGATGGAAAGGGTGCGGATGAAAAGAAGTATTCTGATGCTGACCTTGACAAGATCATCAATCAGAAGTTTGCCAAGTGGCAGAAGGATCAGGAAAAGGCTGTGTCTGAAGCCAAGAAACTGGCATCCATGACGGAACAGGAAAAGGCTGAACATGAAAGGGATGAAATCAAGAAGGAACTGGAAGCCCTGAAGAAAGCCAACAACATGGCTGAAATGGGGAAGCAGGCCAGAAAGATGCTGAATGAAGACGGCATCAACATCCCTGATGACCTGGTAAACCTGATCATTGCTGAAGATGCTGAAACCACCAAAGACACAGTGCAGCAGTTCAGCAAGCTGTTCAAGGCTGCTGTTCAGGATGCTGTCAAGGAAGCCCTGAAGGGCAAGACACCGGGGACTGGTTCATCTGGAACCATTACCAAAGAACAGATCATGAAGATCAAGGATCGGACGGAAAGACAGCGGATGATTCAGAAACACCGTGACCTGTTCAAATAAAACTGAATTTATTGAACTATGAAAGGAATAAGGTGAACAGAATGAAAAATATTGTTCTTACCACTGCACTGATGAAGACACTGCTTCAGGCCTTTGATCCTGAAGCGGGAACCACTGTCACCACTGACATGGAACCTGCTGTGTCCATTGACCACACTGAACGGCTTGTCACTGGCATCCAGTCCCTGATGACTGTGCTTGGTATCACTGAACTGACACCCATGGCTGTGGGTACGTTGGTGAAGTTCTACAAGTTCAGCAAGAAGGGTCAGACGGCTGCACAGGTTGGTGAAGGTGAGGAAATCGGCCTGACCGAGTATCAGCGTACCCTTGTGAACACTTGGGAACTGACGCTTTCCAAGTATCGCAAGCGTTCCACTGCTGAACTGATCCAGAAGATCGGACGTGACAAGGCAGTCAACAAGACGGATGATCTGCTTGAAAGGGAACTTCAGAAGGACGTGAAAGCCAAGTTCTACACGTTCCTTGGCAACGGCACCGGAACCATCACCGGAACCACCACAGGTCTTCAGGCCACACTTGCCAAGATGTGGGGTGCCCTTCAGACCTATCAGCCGTTTGTTGACGGTGACTTCAGCCCGGTTTACTTTGTGAATCCGGGTGACATTGCTGATTATCTGTCTACTGCACAGATCAGCCTTCAGACGGCCTTTGGCTTCAAGTATGTTGAAGACTTCCTTGGTCTTGGCATGGTCATTGTTGATCCGTCTGTGACGGCAACACACCCGCTTGCCACTGTGAAGGAAAACCTGAACGGTGTGTACATTCCCACTGGCGGTGACATCGGTGCAACGTTCGGCCTGACTTCTGATGCAACCGGACTGGTTGGAATGAAGCACTTCCTGGTTGACGGCAAGGCTTCCATTGACACCCTGATGATGACAGGCGTGACCTTCTATGCAGAAGACCTTGGCGGTGTGTTCAAGGGCACCATTGCCTGATGACGGACTGACAAGAAGGGAAGGTGATTCAGATGCTTGACGGTGTTCAGGACAGAGTTCAAAACCGGATGAACGGTGAAACCTATGATGAAACCATCATGGATGAGGTCATCCAGACGGTGACAGACAGGTTGTGCCTGCGTTTGGGCGTGACTGAAGACACCTTCCCGGATGTTTTCAAGTCAGTGGTGGTTGATGCTTCTGTGAAGGTTTGGAGACAGCGTTACTATGAAGGGATCAAAACGGAATGGAATGCAAGTCTGAAGAATGAGTTTGTCACAGACATCCTTGCTGAATATCAGGATGAAATTGACCAATGGCTGAACAGTGCTGCTGCTGATCAGTCAGGCAACAGGAAGGTGGTCAGGTTCTTATGATCTGGAAGCCCTGCATCCTGTATGCAGAAACCGCTGACTATGAAAACACAGATGAACTTGGGAATCCTACCAAGGGAACAGAACAGGTGTGGTCTGGCAAGATCAGGTTCACACCTTGGACTGATCAGCAGATTGCCTTGGAAGGAAGGGATGTCACCAAGAATGAACAACAGTATGCAGTCCCGGTTGCTTTCAATGTGATTGAGTTTGCAAGGAAAGCTGAAATTGATGGGGTGATGCTGAAGGTCATTGACGTGACTGACATGTCACCAAGGTGGTCTGTGATCCGGGTGAAGGTCTATGGAAGTTAGTTCAAACAATGGCGGGGGTCACCCTGATATAAAGATCACAGTTGACGGCTGTGAAATGTTGGCAGCAGCCCTGAAGAAGGTGTCTGAAGTGCGCTTCCATGGTGCAGCCAAGATCACTGCACAGAACATCTACAACAGGGCTGTGAACGGTGGAACACCTGTGGACACAGGTGAACTTAGACAGTCAGCAGGCCTTGACGTGGAAGGTGATGACAGGGCTGTGATGGGCTATTCCAAGGACTATGCACCACACGTTGAATTTGGACACAGGACAAGGGGCGGTGGATATGTCCCCGGTCAGCATTACCTGCAAAGGAATGTTGAACAGGAAAGGGAAGCGTTCAAACGGCTGCTTGCTGACGAATTGAAGAAGGTGTTGTGATGGCTATGCTGAAACAATTTCCCATAACTGAATTGATCAAGGCAATTCAGGCACAGGTCAGAACTGGAACCGGAAGGAAATGCCTTGACCATGTGGAAAGGAATGAAATTAGTCCTTTTTACTATGTGGAGTTCAGGCAAAGCAGGCCGGGGAACAGCAAGACCATGTTTGTTCAGGATTATGTGGTGTACATCCATGTGATCACTGAAGAAACAGAATCCAGTGTCCCATTGTACAAGTACATTCAGGAACTGGAAGAAGCGTTGACACAGGACATTGAAATCCCTGATCCTTACACACTTGTGTTCCAGATGGACAACGGTGTTGTGAGCATTTACCGGGAAGAAACGGATGAACTGCATGGTGTGGTTCAGTTCACATTCAGGATCAGCTATGGATGGAAGTGCAAGTGAAAGGAACGGTGAACAGATGAAAGATTATTTTGAACTGTTGCAGGCGTTTGATGATCCTGAACCGACACCTGCAACCACAGGTTATGATGATAATGCCTACTGTGATTTTTCTGCCAATGCTGCCAAGGCTATGGCTGGAAAAGACCTTCTGGTTGCAATCTGGAACGATGACGGCACAGCAATCCTTGCTGTTGGCGGTCAGCAGTCCCTGACAATCAACAGGTCTGCGGATACCATTGAAATCACATCCAAGGATACTGACGGTGGTTGGAAGTCCTACATTGCAGGCATGAAGGAATGGTCTATTGAAGCAGATGGAATCTATGTGAAGGATGATGAATCCCATGCAATTCTTTCTGCTGCCTTTGAAGCCGGTGATCCGGTCTGCATCAAGGTATATGACAACAAGAGGAAAAAGGGCATGTTTGGTGGCCTTGCGGTCATCACGGACTATCCGATTGAAGCACCGTATGATGACAGTGTGACCTATTCCCTGACCTTCAGCGGAATGGGCAAGCTGACTGACCTGACGGTGGACGTGCCTGAAAGTGACACCCTGCCGTCCTGATCCGGTGGGTGAATAGGAACAGTTTGAAGTCCCCGGTTACATTCAGGTGCCGGGGACATTTTTTGATGAAAGGATGACAGCATATGTTTGAAGTGAATGGAACACAGTATGAACTGAAGATGAACACCAACAGGGTGAAGATGGTGGAAGCGGTGACAGGAAAGTCCATCATGGGTGAGTGGAAGCAGACAGACGGCCTGCTGTCCCTTCAGACCGTTGAATCCTGCTTCCAGCTTTGCACCAAGGAAGTGGGTTCAGACTACTTCCTGAACCAGACCATTGGCCTGAAGGTTGGTACACAGTTCATGGAAGAACACGGCTATGCCATGGCTGCACAGGAAATCATGGAAGCCTTGCAGGGTGACATGCCTTTTTTATTCCAAGCCAACTAATTGAATATGAATACTTGGAACCTACAGAAAGGACACCAAAGTATATACAGGTGGCAAAGCCCTATCAGGAACAGATAGACTTTGCCTTTTTTGTCGTTAATTTTGGATATACGAAAGCTGACTACATGGCACTGTCAGAGGTGGAAAAGCTGTTCATCAGGAAAGCGTGGGAAGACCACACTGTCAGTTGGTCAACGTTGGTCAGGGATGCGGTATTCAATGGGGTTGGCAATGCTTTGAGGAAGAAAGGCAAACGGTTCCAGAAGCTGTGGAAGAAGCGGAACCGGAAAGCTGACAAAGACGTGATCCGGGAGAACACCAAGACCATCATGGAAATTGAAGAACGTGAAAAGGGATGGATTGACCGGATTTATCAGGCGAACGGAAAGAAGAAGCCTGACAGAAAAAAGAAACAGAAGAAAGGGGGCTGATGGCAGTGGCTGACTATTCACTGTTGGTAAATGTTGAAGCCATTGACAAGGCTTCAGCGGTATTTGACAAAATTTCAAAGAATGTCGGCACCTTCAAAAAAGACCTTGAAGGTGCCGGGACATCTGGCAAGACAAGCATGGAATCATTGGGGCAGTCCATGCAGCAGGTTGGCACCAAAATGACAGCCACAGGCAAGGTCATGACTGCCACTGTCACCACACCCATTGTGGCACTTGGAACGGCTGCTGTGAAAACGGCTGCTGACTTTGACACACAGATGTCCAAGGTGCAGGCCATTTCCGGTGCCACAGGATCAGACATGCAGAAGCTGCGTGACAAAGCCAGGGAAATGGGTGCCAAGACAAAGTTTTCTGCATCTGAAGCAGGTCAGGGCTTTGAATACATGGCAATGGCAGGTTGGAAGACAGGGGACATGCTTGACGGTATTGAAGGAATCATGAACCTTGCTGCTGCATCAGGTGAAAACCTTGGAACCACTTCTGACATTGTGACTGATGCACTGACAGCGTTCGGCCTGAAAGCAAAGGACAGCGGTCATTTTGCTGATGTCCTTGCAGCAGCTTCATCCAATGCCAACACCAACGTCAGCATGATGGGTGAAACCTTCAAATATGCTGCACCAATCGCCGGGTCTTTGGGCTATAGTGCGGAAGACACAGCCCTTGCCATTGGACTGATGGCTAACAGCGGAATCAAGGCATCACAGGCAGGTACATCCCTTAGAACCATCATGTCCAAACTGACAGGTGATGTGAAGATCAGCGGGAAAGCCCTTGGTGATGTAACCATTGCCACAGCCAATGCGGATGGAACCATGCGTCCCTTCAAGGACATCCTGATGGACTGCCGGGCAGCGTTTTCAAAACTGACGGATGAAGAAAAGGTGTCTGCTGCTGAATCACTGGTTGGCAAGAATGCAATGTCAGGCTTCCTGGCATTGATGAATGCAGGTGAAGGGGATGTGAGCAAACTGACCAAGGCGTTGAATGGCTGTGACGGTGCATCCAAGAAGATGGCTGACACCATGAATGACAACCTGGAAGGACAGTTGACCATCCTGAAGTCACAGCTTCAGGAACTGGCAATCAGCTTTGGTGAAATCCTGATCCCGGCTGTGCGGTCTGTGGTGTCCGTGATCCAGAAGGTGGTGGACTGGTTCAATAAAATCCCTGCACCAATGAAAACGGTCATCACACATGTGCTTGCTGTGGTTGCTGCAATCGGGCCACTTCTGCTGATCGGTGGAAAGCTGATCACAGCTATTGGAACCATCATGTCAGCAGGTTCAAAACTGGCAGGGCTTTTCAGTGGAATCAAGACGGCGGTCACTGTCCTTGGCGGTGGATTAAAAGCATTGTGGGCGGTCATGATGGCTAATCCCATTGTGCTTGTCATTGCTGCCGTGGCTGCACTTGTGGCAGGGTTCATCTATCTGTGGAACCACTGTGAAGGGTTCAGGCAGTTCTGGATTAACCTGTGGGAAGGAATCAAGACAGCGGTGTCCACTGCATGGCAGGCAATCACCACAGGGCTTCAGACGGCATGGCAGACCATCAGCACCACTGCACAGACAGTCTGGAACGGCATCAAGGAATTTTTCAGCGGTCTGTGGGAAGGGATCAAGACTGTGTTCAGCACAGCGGTCACAGCTATAGAAACGGCACTGTCCACAGCCTGGACAACCATCAGCACTGTGGCAAGCACTGCCTGGACTGCAATCACATCCACACTGTCAAAGGCGTGGGAAAACATCAAGACCAAGGCATCCACCACATGGGATAACATCAAGACCAAGATTGGCACAGCGTGGGAAAACATCAAGGCAAAGACAGGAACCACACTGGAAAACCTGAAGTCCAATGTCAGCACAGCGTGGGGGAATATGAAGACCAACATTGGAACAGCCATGGACAACATCAAGTCTGTGTGTGCCACAGCGTGGTCAAACATCAAGACCAATGCCACCACAGCCATGACCAACATCAGGACAGCGGTGTCAACAGGGCTGTCCAATGTCAGGTCTACTGCATCCAACATCCTGACATCAGTCAGGACAACGTTCACCAATGTGTTCAATGGGATCAGGTCACATGTGTCAGGCGTGGTCAACTGGTTGAAGGGCATCTTCAATTTTTCGTGGTCACTGCCACACATCAAGCTGCCACACTTCAGCATCAGCGGTTCCTTCAGCCTGAATCCACCTTCTATCCCAACCTTCAGCGTGTCCTGGTATAAATCGGCCTATGATGAAGCAATGATCTTCCAACAGCCAACAGTCTTTGGTGCAAACGGCTTTGGTGACGGCAACGGTTCTGAAGTGGTGGTTGGTGATCAGCACTTGATTGACCTGATCCGGGAAGCATTCAGCGGTGGTCAGGGCATGGGCGGTGACACCATCATCCCTGTGTACATCGGACAGGAACGGATTGATGAAATAGTGGTCAGGGCAAACCAAAGACAGGCACTGTTGTCAGGGGGTAGATAAATGCTGAAAGATTATCCTGTGTATTTTGACACCACAGAAGTCATGCAGTGGTCAAAGTGGGAAGAAAACAGGACAGTCATTGAAAACGCCTATGAAACTGAAGCGGGGACAGATCAGCTTGACGTTGTGAGATACGGCAAGCTGACTGTCAACTGCCAGTATAGGTGCCATGATGAATGGCTGCGGATATTTTCTGAATTTTCCCAACATGACCAGATTGAAGTGTCATCCTATGACATCCATGAAGGGATGAACACGGTCAAGATCATGCGGATGCGTGACTTCAAAGTGTCACCAATCGAATTTTCAGAGAAGGTGAAGGACACCAACGGTGTGTGGGACGTGTCCTTCAAGTTAGAGGAATTTTGACATGTATGCAGTATCACAAGATTATCTGCTTGCAATGAAAAAGCCTGTCCAGCGTTCCCGCATGACCGGAAGGATAGGCACAATTCCCTTTGTTGACCAAAACATCCTGAAGGGTTCCTTCAGCATCAGTCATCAGTGTTCCGGGAATGAAGAAGTCCAGATTGGTCAGGTGTACATGGCTGAACTAAATGTCACCTTCATGAAGAACATGCACATCCCCCGGTACAGTCTGAAGGATAAAGTCATCAAGCCATATCATGGCCTGATGCTTGCCAACAGAAGGTATGAAGACATACCACTTGGTGTGTTCAACGTGAATGAAGCTGAATGGACATCTTCAGGCGTTGTCATCAAGGCCTATGACAACATGATCAAGCTGGACAAGGCCTGCACTGTCAATTCAGCAATAGGCCTGCCATACCAACTGGCAACCATGGCCTGTGACTACTGTGGCCTGACGCTTGGCACCACAGAAACAGAGTTCAGCTTTTTTGTGAACGGTTCAACCATCCTGTCCATGCTGACGGAAAATGACATTGAAACGTGGCGGGACTTCATTTCATGGGTGGCACAGACGGTTGGCTGCAACGTCATGGCAGACCGTGAAGGAAAGATCATCTTCAAGGCCTACAACCAGACGGTGGTGGACACCATAGATGAAACACACAGGTTCAAGGGCTGTGCATTTTCTGACTTCACAACCAGGTACACAGGTATTTCCTGTGTGAACATTGCGGAAAAGACCACAAGCTATTATGGACTGGAAGTGGATGACGGCCTGACCTATAACCTTGGCAGCAATCCATTTCTTCAGTACGGTGTGGAAGAAGCAAAGGCAGGTCAAAGAAGGGCTGTTCTGTCTGCTTTGCAGCAGATCAACTATGTACCTTTCACGGCTGACCTGATCGGGTTCCCGGTCTATGACCTGATGGACGTGTTTTCTTTCCCCGGTGGCCTTGGTGATGAAGACAAGCTGTTCTGCATGACCAAGTATGTGTTCAACTACCATGGCAAGTATTCCATGACAGGCGTGGGGAAGAATCCTGCACTTGCCAATGCGAAAAGCAAGACGGACAAGAACATTGTTGGCCTGATGTCACAGAAGGAACATGAAGGGATGCAGTACACGGTGTTCAACAATGTTGAACCTGTGGTTGTGGCTGACGGTGAAAGCAAGTCTGTCATGCTGATCCGATTCATTGTGGAAAAGAAAACACACTGTCAGATTGAAATGGAAATCCTTGTTGACGTTGAAACCACTGAAGAAGGGGAAGAAGGTGCATGGATTGAAAATGATGCAGTGTGCACTGTGACCTATTACCTGAACGGTGAAGAAATAGAACAGCGTGTCCCTGTGGAAACGTGGCAGGACGGACGGCACATCCTGTCCCTGCATTATGACCTTCAGGCCGTGGCTGCACAGATTCATGAATGGGATGTGTGGCTGACAATGGCAGGCGGTCAGGTGTCCATGGGGAAATATGACATCCTTGGTGTCATTGCGGGTGAAGGGCTTGCAGGTGACAGTGAATGGGATGGAATCATCAGGGCTGAAGACAACGTTCATCCGATTCACTTCTATCCTATGTTCAGGGGTGTTCAGGATAGTGCTGAACTGTCCACACACATTCCTGCCAAAGCAACCAGTCAGGACAGGCTGCATGTGCTGAACTTCATGGGCATGTTCAAGCGGATCAGGGACAGCGTGACAGCCACAGGGAATGTCATGGTCTTCACGCCATACGTCAACCAGGGGCGTGTGGTTACCAGATGCACCTATAACAACACGGTTGGGTGGATCGGTGACGGTTCGGCAGTTGGCGGTGATGCGCTGGACGTTGTGACGGTGCCTGTGACAGGTGTGACCAAAGTGGAAGCATATTGCAGCAATGCGTTGTTCTATGCATCGTTTGACGGCGGTTCCCATTGGCTTGCATATTCCGCAACCAACAGGACGTGGATTGAAGGTGCTTCCATGACTGACACAGAACTGGCAGCAGTCCCGGCTTCAGCGTGGGCATATGGAACAAGTGTGCAGATCAGGGCGGTCTTGGAAGTGAATGCAAGCCTGTATTCAATAGACTGCTATGGTGGAAAGGTAGGTTGAAAATGCTGAAAGGACATGTACAGATTGACATTCACAATCACAATTCAGGGTTCACTGAACGGTATGAACAGGACAACATGGTCACCAAAGCCCTGGACTACATCATCCCAAACTGGCAGGGTGCAAACAGGGTTGCCAATGACGGCATCATGCCATTGGCAACAGGTGCCCTTGGTGGCCTGATGCTGTTTGATGGTGAATTGACGGAAAGTGAAGACAACATCTTTTTTCCCAATGAAGCACATCTGATTGCATGTGCAGGTCAGGGGACAAACGGCGATAATCCAAGGATGGGTTCAAAGAATGCGTCAGAATCCAAGGAACTGGCAACAGGTTATCAGTCAGTGTGGGACTTCAACACTTCACAGGCCAATGGAAGCATCAGGTCACTTGCACTGACGCTGAACCAGTTCAGCGGTGACACAGGGTGCAGGCCTTTTGAAGGGTATTGGTACAATTATGCATTTCACAATGTCAGACGGCTGAACGGTGACAGGGGGTCAACACTGTATCCCCTTCACTATGATGTGGATACACAGACCATGTACTTCATAGGCGGTGATGGGTACAGTTCCAGTTCTGTGTATGACAGCAACAGAAGGGTTTACACCTACACTTACAACATGACGGTGTACCAGGAATACCTGCCAATGAATAAGTGGAAGGTCAGTGATGCTGCTGACAGGGCAGATTATCCTGAAGCTGTCACACAGATCAGCTTTGACATTGAGTCTACCACAAGGGACGCAAGCAGTGATCCAAGACCGTGGATCAGGAACGGTTATGACGGTTATGCCTATATCGTGTGGGTGAATCAGAACACGTCAGGCAACGGTTCCTTTGTGTACAGGAAGGTGAAGCTGTCAGACCTGTCCTTTGAACTGTCTGATGCTGTCATGGTGCAGGTGACATCCTGTTCACTGGCAGGCGGGATGAACAGCGGAATCATCAACAACGGCAAGTGCCTTTTGAGGGGGTACAATGCCAGATGGCTTTATGTGGTTGACCTTGCCAATCCTGTGAACGTCAGGTCAGTTGACCTTGGTGAAGGGTTCTGGGCTTTGAACTATGAGTTCAGCAATTTCAGGAATGGTGTTGTGAAGTTCCAGGCAGTCAGCAACAGTTCATCTGCATCCAGATACTACTGGTATGATGCACTGCTTTACACTGACGGTTGGGTGGTCATGAATGCACCATGGGTAGAAGATACATCATATCCTATCGTGAATGCACATTCACGGTTAAGCCTGATTACTGACAACCTGATGGTCTATGGTCATGGATACAGTGGTTATTATTCATACGGAAACCTGGTGAACAACTATCTTGGAACCATCTGCAACCTGTCCAGCCCTGTGGTGAAAAACGCTGCTTCTTCCATGAAAGTCATTTACACCCTGACAGATGTGGATGAGTAAAGGCAGGTGATTCTATGCAGCTACGCATTCAATACAATGGGCGGTCAAAGATTCTGAAGCGGTTGGTTTGGGCTGTCAATTATCTGTCCAACTATGCAGGCGGTGACATGCACACGGATGTCTATGACATCAACAAGAACGGCATAGTGGATGATGCGGAAAAGGTCAATGGACACAGCGTTTACAAGGATGTTCCTGCACAGGCGGTCTTCACTGACACGGTTTATGATGACACCACCATCCGGGGACAGGTCAGGGCAAACATGAACAACATTGAACTGCTGATGAATGCCCTATTCAATCAAAATACACACTGGTTGATAGACAGTGATGGGAACCAGATCATTGACAGCAATGGTTATCCCATTTACACGGCACAGTATACATCTAAACTGGATGAACTGGTTCAGGCAATCACTGAACTTCAGTCCAGAAAATACCTTTATTGGGGTGAACCACAACAGGAAGAAGGTGAATAATCATGGCGGTGGATAACGGCAGAAGGATCATTGACCAAGATACATCCATGGTCATCTATCCAGAAGATAATATCATCATTGACAGCACCACCAACGGCACAAGGAAGATCAGCTATGAAGCCCTGTGTGCTGCCGTGGCTGAAACACTTGGCATTGCAGCAATCAGGCAGACTGCAAACGGTGCCATGCAGAAGACGGTCTATGACGCTGATGCTGACGGCATAGTGGACAATGCTGAAGCCCTTCAGGGGCATGGTGCAGACTACTTTGCCAAGGCTTCAGACCTGGCACCAATCACTTCTGCTATATCGGGGAAGATGGACAAGTCAGTGTATGACATCAACAAGAACGGCATAGTGGACAATGCGGAAAAGGTCAATGGACACACAGTCCACAGTGACGTTCCTGCACAGGCGGTCTTCACTGACACGGTTTATGATGACACTGAAATCAGGGGTGGCATTGGTGATCTGGACAACCTTCAGACATCGGACAAAACCAGTCTTGTGGCTGCTGTGAACGTGGCACACAGTGAAGCAGTGGCAGCAGCAAAGACAGCCACTGACCTTGGATTGTCCGTGAAGGATGGGATGCTTCAGGTCACCTATGAATAAATGACAACAGGAACCAAGAAAGGAGAATGAAAACATGGCAATCACAAAACCACCTGTACTGGACGAAACCGGAAAGGCCATTGCAGCGTCACTGGCAGGCATCGAAAAGGCACTGAAAAGGGGAAGCTACACACTGTATGCTTTCCACATTGACGGTTCAGAAAGCAATCCTGCATCCAAGGTCACATACCTGGAAGATGCAAAAGGCATGACACCTGCCGGGATGGACTACACCAACGGTGTGTTCAGCTACGGTTCATGGGCTGATGCTTTCTTCATGCCAAGGCCTTGCATGGTGCTTCAGGAAGGGGTAGTTGACTATTACCTTGATCCTGATGATTACACCAAGAAGGAAGACGGCACAGCATCAGATATTGCTGACACATCCTATGCAGGCAATGCCATGATGGAATGGGGTCAGAACGGAAAGAAAATCTGGTACAAGGTTGTACCTGATCCGGGTGACGTGACATCAGGGACGGTGTACATCTGCGATGAACAGCTTGATCCTTCCTACCATGCATGGTCATTCATCAACAACCAGGGGCGTGAAGTTGACCATTTCTACACGCCTATTTACAACGGCAGCAGCGTGAATGACGGCACCAATGATGTCATGCGTTCCATGTCAGGCCTTGCAGTCAGCCAGTCCCTGACAGGAACAGTGGAAAGGGACAGGTGCCTTGCCAACAACAAAGGCAGTGAAGTCCTGTGGTACACAGAGGTGATGGCAGACAGAATCCTGATCAACTTCCTGCTGATCCTGATGGGCAAGTCCACAGATACACAGACGGTCTTTGGACGTGGCCTTGACAGCGGGTCACAGACTGCACTGAATGCCTACAGGACAGGTGCCCTGAATGACAAGGGTCTGTTCTTTGGCTACAATGACGGCAACCATGGTGTGAAAGTCTTTGGTATGGAAAACTGGTGGGGTGCACAGTGGAGAAGGACAGCAGGCTATATCCTGAAGAATGGGGATCAGCGTGTGAAGCTGACCTATGGTCAGCAGGACGGTTCCACTGTGGACGGATACAACACCACAGGTGATGGATACATCAGCATGGGTATTTCACCCACAGGAACCAGTGGCGGTTACATTGACGTGATGAACTTCAATGACTATGGCATGTTTGGAAAGAACAGTTCCGGGTCATCCAGTACACACTACTGTGACGGTCAGTGGTTCAACAACAGCGGTGACAGGTATGCCCTTTTTGGCGGTTACTCGAGCAACGGGGTGCATTGCGGTGCTTTCTACTGCCGTCTGGACAGCACGGTGTCTGATGCCGACTGGCACTATGGCGTTGCCCTTTCTTATCGCCCAAGGGAATGAGAAGGGGAAGAAACTGAATAATTGATGATAAGATGACACGCCACACAGCGTGAAGCACAGAAAATCCTGAAAGGGTGTCACACCCTTTCAGGTAGGGACTAATCGGGCGCAATTCCTTTTTGACGGTAACTCGAACAACAGGGTGCATTACGGTGCTTTCTACTGCAATCTGAACAACACTGTGTCTAATGCCAACTGGAACTATGACGTTGCCCAATCTTATCCATTAAACGGTTCTAATAACTGAATGCCTTATTTTTTCCTTGGCTCTTGCCAAAAATTAACCTGCTGTGCATCCATGTCAACGTCAGCATGGATGCAGTCTGTGAGTAGCACCACCATGTGCAGGTCTGCATGTGGTGGGCGTTGAAAGTGGGAAAGGGGATAAAAATGAAATCTTACAACCACCTTTATGAGAAGTACATTTCAGATGAAAATGTGGAATGGTCAATCCTTAATTCTTCCAAAGGGAAGCGGAAAAGGGGTGTTGTGCAAAGGTATATCTGCGGTGGGGTGGTCACTGAAAAAGGCAGAGAAAAAGCAAAGAAGTATGCTGCTTATGGCACGTTCCGAAACTACAAGCACACGCCTATGGAAATTTATGACGGCATCACACGGAAGAAAAGGATCATCATTGTTCCAAGATACCAGGAACAGGTTGTCCATCACATGGTGGTCAACACCTTAATGCCAATCTTTGAACATGGCATGTATGAACACAGCTATGCATCACTGCCTTGCAGAGGTGCACACCGGGGAAAGAAGGTCATTGAACGGTGGATCAGGACGGACGGTGAAAACTGCAAGTATTGCCTGAAGATGGATGTCAGGAAGTTTTTTGACAGCATCCCGCATGACATACTGCTGAAGAAACTGCATGACCTGATTCATGATGACAAGTTCATGGCAATCCTTGAAGAAATCACGTCTGTCACAGACGTTGGCCTGCCTTTGGGGTTTTACACATCACAGTGGCTTGCCAACTGGTATCTGCAAGACCTTGACCACTTCATCAAGGAAGACCTGGATGCATCCCACTACATGCGGTATATGGATGACATGGTTGTCTTTGGATCAGACAAGGCTGAACTGCACAGGATGAAAGACCGGATCAACAGCTTCCTGCAAGATCACCTTGGACTGGAACTGAAAGACAACTGGCAGGTGTTCCGCTTTGACCACATCACGCCTGATGGATTGCACAGGGGACGGTTCCTTGATTACATGGGGTTCCGGTTCTACTGTGACCGGACAACCATCAGGAAGACCATCATGCTGAAAGCCACACGCAAGGCCAAAAGGCTTCACCGGAAGGAAAAGCCAACCATTTATGACATGCGTCAGATGATGGCCTATCTTGGTTGGCTTGACTGCACAGACAGCTATGGAATGTACTGCATCTGGATAAAACCGTTTGTTAATTTTCAGAAGTGCAAAAGACGCATGTCAAAGTATGACAAGCGGATTGCACAGGAAGAAAGGGGCATGAAGAATGGATTGGAAAACAGTGCAGAGCACACAAAGACCACAGGAAAAGGACACAACGTCATCCAAGACCGTGAACTATGTCAGGCAGAACATCCACATGGTTCAGGTTGAAGACATGGACGGTCAGGAAAGGACGGTCTTTGAATATGAGGAAATGACGGTCAGCAAGGATGCATGGCCTATGTACCTTTCCCTGGAACAGGCACAGGCAGACATTGACTATCTGAACATGCTGACAGAAGACCTTTGATGGAAAGGAAGGTGTGAAGGATGGAACACAGTGTGAACTATGCGAAGGTGAAAAGCTACTATGACAGGGGGCTGTGGAACCTTGCCAGGGTGAAGAAAGCAGTTGAAAAAGGATGGATCACTGAAGAAGAATATCAGGAAATCACCGGACAGCCTTATGATGGTGCCTGACGGCTTCAGAATCGTCCATATTCGTTCCCCGCCTGCTTGGTGGGACAATTTAACACTGAAACATGAAAAGCCCTTCCTGACGCTTCCTGATGCGTCTGGCGGGGCTTTCTGACTGAAAGGAACAGGTGACCAAAATGAAAACAGGAATCTGCACCGGGATCGGTGCTGTGGGCGGTGTGGTTGCTGCTGCCTTTGGGGGGTGGTCTGCTGCGCTGGCAACATTAGTTATCTTTATGTGTATTGATTATCTTTCCGGTCTGATTGTGGCGGGTGTCTTCAAGGCATCCAAGAAGTCAGAAACCGGGGCACTGGAAAGCAGGGCAGGGTGGAAAGGCCTGTGCAGGAAGGGCATGACGCTGTTGTTTGTCCTGATTGCCTACAGGCTTGATCTGATCATAGGCACCACATACATCAAGGATGCTGTGATTATAGGATTCATTGCCAATGAACTGATCAGCATTGTGGAAAATGCGGGGCTGATGGGAATCCCGCTGCCTGCCGTGATCCAGAAAGCAATAGACATCCTGAACCAGAAGACGGAACCACCGGAAGCGAAAGGGGAATGATGCATGAATCAGCAGAACATGGCAGTCCTTGTGAATGTCATTGGTGCTGTTGAATCAGGCGGTCAGGTGTATGGGCAGCGTGACTATGCTGCCTATGCACTGCCCTATACCAACAGCCTGATTGAACACACCATCACACTTGGATGGGCACAGAACTATGGAAATGAAGGAAGAAAGCTGATCCTGATGATCCTGGACAAGATCGGGGAAACGGCTTTCAGGGAAATAGACAAGGATGGCAGCATCTATGCAATGCGCTTCCATGATTGGGAAAAGGAACGGTGGAAACCTACTGACGCACAAAGAAAGGTTCTGGTTGCGCTGATCACCACCAAGGCCGGGAAGGAATGCCAGGATGAACTTTTCAGCCGGGTCATGGAACAGTTCATTGAAGACTGTGCTGCAAAGTACACCACCAATGTGAAAGCACAGATGATGTACTGTGAAATCAGGCACCTTGGCGGTGTGTCAGCGGTCAACAGAATCTTTGACCGTCTGAACGGCAACTATGACCTTGACAGTATCCTGGCATCCCTGATCCGGGATCAGAAGGACACCACATCAGGCAATCAGGTTGGTGACCAGAAGTTCTGGTCAAGGCATGTAAAGTGCAGGGCATTCATAGAACAGTATGCTGTGAGTGAAGACACACAGCAGAAGGAAGGTGAAACGATGGCAAAGAGTGCAGCAGACAAGGCCTGTGACTGGATGGAAGCCTGTGCCAGGGACAACAGTCACGGTTATGATCAGGTGTACAGATGGGGTGAAAAAGGTGACTATGATTGCAGTGCAGCGGTCATCACTGCCTATGAAAAGGCGGGTGTCCCGGTCAAGACCAAAGGTGCAACCTACACAGGGAACATGAAAGGGGTCTTCCTGAAGTGCGGGTTCCGGGACATCACGTCACAGGTGAACCTGTCCACAGGTGCAGGCCTGAAGCGTGGTGACGTGCTTCTGAACACTTCCCACCACACAGCCCTGTACTGTGGCAATGGTCAGGAAGTGGAAGCGTCCATCAATGAGAAGGGCACAGCCACAGGCGGGAAACCGGGGGATCAGACCGGGCGTGAATTTCTGATCCGGTCATACAGAAATTATCCTTGGAACTGTGTTCTGCGGTACGGTGAAGGTGGAAGCGGTTCAGGATCAGCAACGGAAGGGGGATGCTATATGTTTACTGTTCAGGAAGTTCAGAAAGGTTCACAGGGTGCGTCTGTCCTGCTTCTTCAGCGTCTTCTGCGTGGCATGGGCTACAGGGATGCTGACAAGAAAGTCCTGGAAAGGGACGGTGACTTTGGCAGCAAGACAGAATATGCCCTGAAGACCTTCCAGAAGAAGCAGGGACTTGATGCTGACGGCATTGCAGGAACCAAGACATGGGGTGCCATGATTGGCCTGTGATTCTGTTACTAATTTGTTACTAATTGGGACAGTTTGCCATAGTCGCACATAGTCGGAAATGCTGAACAGTCAAGGCTTTTCAGGAATACAAAGGTGTGCATTTTTGTGGTATAACAGTGTGAAAAAAGCGGGGAATGCCTTATTTTCAGGTGTTCCCCGCTTTTCTTGTTACTAATTTGTTACTGGTTCAGCGGTGATTTTATGGATTTTTTATTTCAGAAGGGCTATAGTTTCCCGCAACTGATCCAGTGTCTTGTGATTATAGACACGGTTCCCTGTGTCTTTTGACTTGTGTCCCATCAGCAGGTCAATACATTTCCGGTTCCCGCCTGCATTGTCCAGAAGCGTTTCAAAGGTGTGCCTGCATTCATGCGGGGTGTGGTCAATCCCTGACCTTTCCATCACAGTTTTCCACTGTTCATAGTATTTTGTCGGTGTAACCTTCTTTCCGTCCAGTTCAAAGACATATGTGCTGTTGGTCTGCATCCTGGACTGGACAAACGGCCTGATGCGTTCATGGATGGGGACAATCCTGTCCTTGCCATTCCTGGTCTTGATCCCGCCTGTGAAAGTCCATTCCTTCAGGTCAACCTGTTCCTTCTTCATGATCAGCAGTTCATTCAGCCTGAATCCGGTATAAAGGAAGATCAGGACTGTCTGTGTCCATTCATCCTTGCTGTCTTTCCACAGGGTGTCTATTTCTTCCAGGGTGAAGGGCTGTCTGTTGGTGTCCGGGATCGGCGGTGCAGTGGTCAGTTGACTGTACATCCTTTCAATGATGTTCAATTCAAAAGCAAAGCGGTCAAGATGTCCCCACAGGTTCTTTATTGCTGCCTGTGTGGAATATCCCTTTCCACAACTGTCTATGGCATCCTGCATGTGGAATGACTTGATGCTTCTGTATTTCATGCCATAGTATTTTGCCAGATGGTTGAAAGCTGACTTCAGGCTTGACCTATTGCTGTCTGACAGTTTGGGTGCTTTGACTTCTAACCATCGGTTGTATAGCATCACAAGGGTGACCGTTTCCCTGTGGATGTCCCAAGGGTTATTGTTATACTGTGCAAGCAGTATGTTGGCATCAGCTTCAGTGGCTGCATATCCAACAGGGATCTGCTTTGCCTTTCCTTCCTGATCATAGACGGTGACCTTCACCATCCAGGGGCGTGACCTGTGGCCTGACAGCTTGGTCACACATCCATATCCGTTTGGGTTCCTTCTTCCCATTCATCGTGTATCCTTTCATTGAAAAATCAGGCAATGAATGGTATGATAAAAGGTGCTGACAGACCATTCATTCCTTTGGTTTGTTGTCATCTGGAACCGTCCTGCTGCAATCAGGGCGGTTCCTTTTTTGGTAACAGTTGGTAGCGGTTGCGGTAACGGTTAAATGTCCAGTGTTTTCAGTGCGGTAACGGTTGGTAGCAGTTCAGAACAGTTTTCTTTATAATTTGAAAAAGTAAAGAAAATCTTTAATATCTCAAAGAAAATCTTTAATATCTCAAAGAAAATGAATCTGAAAAGTATAAGAATTAAATAGTAACAGTTACAACTGTTACCAAGTGTTACCTGCTTTCCAGAAGGTGTGCCAATCTGTCAAGCTGCCTGATGATTATGAAGTTCTGTTCCATGATGGCACGTTGATAACACACCTGAAGCTGATCTTCTGCCTTTGCTGACATACTCAATTTCATGCCTGCTTCCATCATTCCTGTTCCAACCAGTTCATTGACAATTTTCTTCACAGATTCAATGTCTGTTGTGTGGGTCAGACTGGTCAGGCCATACTTGGCAAGTATTTCCTGTTCTTTCCTTGCCTGCTTTTCTTCCTTGGATTCTTTGTCAAATAATCCCATGTTCACACTTCCTTTCTGAAATCAATATAAATCACATTGCCACATTTCCTGATGATTCTTTTTTCACAGAATACTTTTCTGCTTTCAGCATTCCAAGGGCTTCACCATACAGGATCAGGCGGTCTTCCTGATCCAGACGGATGACGGCCTGAACCAACCTGAACACTTCTGAACCATAGCACTGTTCAAACAGTTCACAGGCTTTCTTCTTTTCTGCATCTTCATCCTTTCCATGCATCAGTTCAATGCAGGTCACACCAAGTGCCCTGGCAATCAGCTTCAGTTCAGATGCAGGCGGGTCATTGGTTCCACTTTCAATCTTGCTGATCCATGACCGGGCATTGCTGTTGGTGTGTCCACAAAGGTTTGCAAGCTGTTCCTGTGACAGTTCACGTTCCTGCCTTATGCGTCTGATGTTCTGTCCAAGGGTCAGCATGTGTTGCTTCTTTTCTTCTGAATAGTCTTTCTTCATGGTAGACTTCCCCCTTTCCCCTTCATAATACGCTTCTGTGGCTTGAAAATCAACTTTTTTCAATGTTTTCATAAATTTCTGTTGACAGTGAAGCCACAAAGCACTATACTTGACAATGTGGACGGACAGTCCACACGGCAACAGCCTGATTGCAGCAGGCAGATGACAACAGACCAAAGGAATGAAAGGACGGTTCAAGATGATCAAGGTTAGAAATCGTGAAGAAGCATGGCAGGAAGCCAACAGACGGTTCCCCACTGACTATGAGAAGGACGAACGTGCTTCACAGAATGCGGGGTATCCCATTTACATGAGCACAGCGGAAGGGGAAAACAGTTGGATCAGTGATCTGAATGTCACCCTGGAACTGAACATCTACAACAAGAAGACCAAGGGCATTGACACCATCAGGATCAACATTGAAGCAGAACCGGAAATCACGGAAACGGTGAAGTGGTCTTCCAGTGACATCAGGAACATGTGCATCAAGAATGAATGGTACACGGCAGGTGACATCAAGGCCTATTCCAAGATGCTTGATTTTGTGGAAGACAATGAACCTACCAAGCTGAACATCTGGAAGGTGGCAAAGGACATTCTGGATCATAGCAGTGAAGATGACCTGTATGTGGAAGCAATCATGTTCACCATTGCCAACGATGTTGTGAAGACCTTCTTTGAAGTCCATTGAATCCTGATCCTTTCCGGTGGGCAGGTTAAACCGGAAGAAAGGATCAGCTATGAAAAAGACAATCAGTGCAAGGCGGGTGCTTGATGAACTGTGTGGAACCTACAATGAAAACAGTGTTGCATATGGGTATGCAATGGCAACAGGTGACAGGGAAACGGCTGACAAGTGCATGGAATGTATGCACACAGTGTGTGAGATTCTGAAAAACCTTGGATTCAAGGACGGCGTGGACTATACATCAGAACGTGACCACAAGGAAATGGCAGAAGTCCAGTTCATGTATTACAGAAAGGTGGTGAAAGCATGAAACAGTGGGAAGTCTTATCCAACTATGTGGGTGGCAAAACCGTCTATCAGGTGGCAAGGATCAGGGATGAAAAGGAAGTCCGTCATGCAGGAAACTTTGACTTTGACGGCATCTATGACACACTGGAAGCTGCACAGATTCGTGCTGAAATCCTGAACATCAGGGAAGCACTGGCAAACCTTGGACATGATGAAACCTTCATCAATAAGTGCATTTGTGAAAGGCTGGATGATGACCGGGTGAAGATCACCTGTGATGAAGAATACATTGGCATCTATGACTTCAGCAAGCAGACCTTTGTGGACTGACATGAATCACTGCAAGGATTGCGGTCACTGGACAAGGACAGGGGTGCTGTGGGGCAAGTGCTGCACAGCACCAACAGGAAAGTTCAGACATCGGTATGGATATGAATGCAGGCATACACAAGCACGTTATCAGAACCAACCTGCCTGCAAGGTTCGGTTCATTCAGAAAGGTGGAAAAAATGAGGAAGACAATCACTGCTGACAAGGTGAAGAAGCTGCCTGTTGGAACAGATGTGTTCCTGATCAGGGAAAGCACAGGGGAAGCAGGCAGACTGTGGATTGTGAAGTCTGGTAGGAAGAAGATTCTGAAAGGTGTCTTTGCAGAACATGAAATCAAAGACCGGGCAGGTTGGCACTATGAGGTAGAAACATGACTTGCCCTGAATACAGAAAGTGTATGTGCTTTCAGTGTGATAATACAAGCTGCCGTTTTTGGACAGATAAAATACCAGACTGTTTTGAAGAATTAGAAATAGTATTGAAAGGACGTGGTGACAAAATGAAAGGTATGGAGTTGTTGCGGAAGAAGATTGATCAGGCCGGGTTCAAGCTGACCTATGTGGCAGAAAGGCTGAACCTGACCTATCAGGGATTCAAGAAGAAGCTGGACGGTGACACAGAGTTCAAAGCATCAGAAATTGCAGTCCTGAAGGACTTGCTGAAACTGTCTGATGCAGAAGTGCAGGCAATTTTTTTTGACGATGATGTGGACTGACAGTCCACAAGGAAAGAAGGTGACAACATGAAGTTTAAGGATGCATTACTGAATGCCATGTGTGAACTTGGCCTGAATCAGCGTCAGGTGTGCGGGATGACCGGGTGCAGCAAGGCATCAGTCAGTCAGTACCTGTCAGGGAAGAACGTTCCATCTGAACAGAAGCAAAGGGAAATTGCAGAAGCCCTTGGTCTTCAGTCTGACTATTTCACATGGCCTGAACCGGAAGCACAGCACACCAAGACCATTCAGCGGGGTGCCATGAAAAGAATGCTGCCTGAAACAGCGGCCAAACTGTTGGGGATCAGCAAGGAAGCAGTCAGGAAGGGATTGCAGGACGGTGTGTTCCCATGGGGCTATGGAATCCACATGGAATCAGGCAGGTGGGTGTATGTGATCAATGAACGGCGGTTCATAGAGATTGAAGGGATTGCGATATGATCAGACTTTTGCCACATCAGGAAGCCTGCCTGAAGCAGCTTGAAGGAAAGAACAGGGTTGCCATTTACCATGACATGGGTCTTGGCAAGACTTTCACAGGGTCAGAAAAGATGATTCAGCTTGGTGCAAAGGTGAACTTGGTCATCTGCCAGAAGTCCAAGGTTCAGGATTGGGTTGACCATTTCAATGAATACTATGTGAATGAAAGACCTTGGTGTATGGTGCATGATCTGACCAAAGAAAAGGCTGAAACAATCAAATATGTGTTTCCTTTGTGGGTAAAGGATGCTGAAGAACATGCTTTCCCACATGTCTACATCATCAACTATGACCTGGTATTCAGACGGCCTGCTTTGCTGAAGCTGAAGAACTTCACCTTGATGTTGGATGAATCATCCCTGATCTGCAATGAGCAGGCCAAGAGGTCAAAGGCAATCCTGAAGATGCAGCCTGAAAACGTGATCCTGCTGTCAGGGACACCAACGGCAGGGAAGTATGAAAAGCTGTGGTCACAGTGCAGGCTGCTTGGATGGGACATCAGCAAAAAGGTCTTCTGGAACAGTTACATTATCAGCAAGTGGGTTGATTATGGCGGGTTCATGCAGCAGGTGGTGACCGGATACAAGCAGGTGGAACACCTGAAGAAGAAGCTGTCAGAACATGGGGCGGTCTTCCTGAAGACTGAAGAAGTGATGAACCTGCCTGAACAGATTGAACAGAAGATCATGCTGAAGCGGTCACCACAGTATAACACCTTTGTCAGGGACGGCTACATTGACCTTGGTGACGGCACTGAAATGTTTGGGGACAACACCCTGACCAAGATGCTTTATGCAAGGCAGCTATGCGGTCAGTATCATCAGGGGAAACTGGAAGCATTCAGGGACTTGCTGAACAGCACTGAAGACAACCTTGTGGTCTTCTACAATTTTAATGGGGAACTGGAAGCACTGGACAGGATTGCAAGGGAAGAAGGACGGACACCGGGTGCAGTGAACGGACACCAAAAGGATGAAGCAGAAGGGCATGACATCCTTTTTGTCCAGTACCAGGCGGGGGCGTATGGCCTGAACCTTCAGGGATTTTCCAACCGGATCATCTACTATTCACTGCCACTTGGCAAGGGTTCCTGTGACCTGTGGGAACAGTCAAAGAAACGTATTCACAGGATCGGACAGAACAAGACCTGCTTCTACTATTACCTGTTGGTGCAGAACAGCATTGAAACGCTGAACCTTGAAAGGCTGAAGGAAGGTCAGGACTATACACAATATTTGTTTGAGGGGTAAAGGGGTATGAAGATAGCAAGAGTTATTGCAGGTTTCGTGTTACTGTTTGGCGTTGTCCTGATCGTGGGGGCGGTCGGAACATCAGACTACATGGATGAAATAGGTCAGTATTATCCACTGGTTGAAACCATGAAGACCATTGGCATTGGCCTGATCCTGATGGTTCCATACTGGATCATCAGGGCATTGGATGAAACCTTTGAAATTGAAATCAACATCTACAGGAAAGAAAGAAGGTGAAAAGATGTCACACAGGGGAACCTGTAAACGGTGCAACAAGGAAATGTGGGTGTGGGATGCTGACGGCATATGCAGCACCTGTCATCAGGAAATGAAGCAGGAAAAGATTCAGAAGGATTTTGATGACTTCTACAAGGATGCTGAAGAAGATGAAACCTTTGACACATGGTCTGATGAATTTGTCATCTGTCCACACTGTGGCTATGCAATCCCAACTGATCTTGGATATGAGGACTTCCCGGAAATATATGAAGACGGTGACCATGAAATTGACTGCCCTGAATGTGAAAAGACCTTTGTCTTGGAAACAGCGGTGTCCTATTCGTGGGAAACAAAGAAGAAGGAAGGTGAATGAAGTGAAGAAGGATCAGAAGCAGGTGAAGAAGCCTGAAGCCAAGGAACCGGAAGTTCAGAAGAAGCAGAAAGAAAAGACGGTGAAAAGGCATGGCAGCAGAAAAGCAGTTTGAAGACAGGGTGAAGTCCTTCCTGAAGGAACAGGGTGACTGGTTCCTGAAGTATTGGGGCGGTGCACCTTACACCAAGTCAGGCATCCCTGACCTGTTGGTCTGCTGTGCAGGCCAGTTCATGGGGATTGAACTGAAAGCTGAAAAAGGTGAACCTACCATGTTGCAGCTTCAGACCTTGAAGCGGATCAGGGAAGCAGGCGGTTATGGCATCCTGCTTTATGCGGGGGACTTCAAAGCATTCACAAAATGGTATGGTGACCGGATCAAGGGCAAGGCCTGGTATCTGGACAACATAGAAATGCAGCACAGATGGATTGCCAGATTAAAAGAAAGGAGTTCAGAAGATGGCAGCAAAGAAGAAGGAAGCACCTGAACAGGCTGAAGTGGTTCAGGATCAGGAAAAGGCAGCACAGGAACAGATGGAAAAGGTCAAGGTGGAAATCACTTCCCTGCTGAAAAGCACAGGAAGGGAAGGGGTTGAAGACCTGATCAGCGTCATGGAAGAAAAGGGATTCTTCACGGCACCTGCATCCAGTGGCGGTGGCAGGCACAGTGCTGAAGAAGGTGGCCTTGCACAGCACAGCCTGAACGTCTACCAGACGGCAACAAAGCTGGCACATGTCCTGCTTGGAACCATTGAGCGGAACACCAAAGAAATGAAGGACAGCCTGATTATTGTCTGCCTGCTTCATGACTATGGGAAGTGTGGGGATTATGGCAAGCCTTTATATGTTGCCAATGTCCTGAAGACAACAGGCAAACGGTCAGAAAAGAAACCGTGGGAACGGAACAAGGAACTGACCAACATCCCTCATTCTTTCCGGTCTGTGATCATGGCTGAAAGATGGCTTGACCTGACGGAAGATGAAGAATATGCAATCATGTACCATGACGGCCTTTATGACCGGGAAACAGGCGGGATGGCTGTCATCCAGGGACATGAAACAAAACTGCTGATGCTGCTGCATTGGGCTGACATGTGGGCATCAAGGGTGATTGAAGGTCAGTCAGAAAGTGAGGGTGAATAATATGGGAAAACTTGTTTATATCATGGGAAAGTCAGGGACAGGAAAGTCCCGGTCAATGAAGAACATCCCTGCTGATCAGTTCGGCCTGATCAACATTGAAGGGAAAGACCTGCCTTTTGGGAAGACGGCACCTGCATTCAAGGTGGAACGTGTGGTCTGTGACAGGTCAGATGACATTGTGGACGCTGTGAAGAAGTTCAGCAGGAAGTTCAGCATTGTGGTGATTGATGACTTCCAGTCTGTCATGACCAATGAGTTCATGAGAAGGTCACAGGAAATTGGTTACCAGAAGTGGACGGACATTGGAAAGCATGTGTGGGAAATCGCAGAGGTGGCAAAGGAAATCCCGGATGACTGCATCCTGTATGTGCTGTGTCACACAGAAGAAAATGACAACGGCGGTGAGAAGATCAAGACACTTGGAAAACTTCTGGATCAGAATGTTGTCCTGGAATCCAAGTCCACCATTGTTCTGAAGACAGGCGTGGAAGATGGGAAATACTTCTTCTGTACACAGAACAACGGCAAGGACACGGTGAAGTCACCGGAAGGAATGTTCCCTTCCTATGCTGTCCAGAATGACCTGAAGTATGTGGATGACGCAATCAGGAATTATTATGACCTGCCGGGTGCAAGGACTGATTCAGAGATGGCACAGGAACACGCTGAAATGGCACAGGAAGCCGTCAAGCCGTCCACTGGTAGAAAATCCCGCAAGAAGGAAGAAAAGCCCACAGAGGGCACCACAGAAGCCACAGCAGGCACTTCAAAGAAACGGACAAGGGAACAGGTGGAAGCTGACAACCAGAAGAAGATGGCTGACTACATGGAAGCCAGGGAAAAGGCAGTGGAAGCCATTGCAGATGGGCGTGAAGAAATCCCCTTTGAAGAAGCTGCACAGGCAGCAGACAGTGTGCCTGCACCGGAACTTGAAAAGGTTCCAAGAAGGACAAGGGCTGACAGATCGGCACAGGCAGAGGATGACACGCTGAAGGAAGACACCTGCTTCTTTGTACCTGCCACAGGTGACTATCTGCTGAAACATGCGGGGGACAAGGCACCTGAAGGTGGTCAGGTCATCAGCCGGGAAGAATACGGTGAAGCAGTGGTCAGGATCGCAAAAGGTGGAAGGGAACAGGGTGCTGTGTCTGCATCAGCAACCACAGGGGATCCCCTTGCAGGGGCTATGAATCCCCCGAAACAGAGAACCAGAAGAAGACGGACAAGGGGGTGAAAAGCATGTTCGTGAAGATCAATGAACATGTCATTGTGAACCTTCTGCATGTGTCAGAAGTCATCAGCCGGGAAGAATACGGTGAAGCAGTGGTCAGGATCGCAAAAGGTGGAAGGGAACAGGGTGCTGTGTCTGCATCAGCAACCACAGGGGATCCCCTTGCAGGGGCTATGAATCCCCCG
>Ga0326512_10000339_pt1 | contig 40483 bp, 56 predicted proteins | sample 1_2617_0518_D_FD_203652 | JGI IMG/M metagenome (GOLD analysis project Ga0326512, IMG submission 203652) | Bovine rumen microbial communities from UC Davis, California, United States - 1_2617_0518 | ecosystem: Host-associated > Mammals > Digestive system > Stomach > Rumen | place: USA... | reverse complement strand
CCTATATCTTAGTCGACCTTTTAATAAAGGGAATTAGAACATCCACATCCATAATAACATGGAGGTTTTGGAGCAGTAGTTGCTAAATTACTTAAGATATTTTCAGTAATTTGAGCAGTTTGAACTTGATTACTTAATTGATTTGCTAAGTTACTATTAACTTCTCTTAAGTGGTCAATAGTTTGTTGATTGAATAAATTAGTAATAGTTGCAGTTTGGTTAGATATTTGGTTACCTAAGGCTGCTACACTATTAGACATTTGGTTAGATAAGTCTTTAATTAACACAGCATTATCGTACTTATTATTTAAAATAGTATCAGTAATACCACATTGACCTTGTGCTAAACCTCTAATAGCGTTATCAGTTGATTGATTATATAGTAAATCAGCAGTAGCCATTTGATTAACATTACCATTTCCACCAAAACCGAAGCCATTTCCGCTAAGACCAATCAAGAAGATGAAAAGCAAAATTATTAAGCCAACTCCACCAAATCCATCATTGTCTTTTGTTAAAGCCATAACATCAGAAGCACTTAATTGTCCGTTCATGGTTATCCTCCTTTCTATTATTTCAAAAAGGAACTCATTATCTTTGATAAATCTTCCTTAGAAATACCTTTAGAATTGCATATATTTGCTATTTCTTGGGCTTGTTCTTCTCTACTTTTCGTCTGAAATTGACTCACCGACTGTTTCTGAGTCGGACTCAACATGTTCAATAACATCGCCATCGGATTTGTTGAGTTCTTTAGTTGAGATAATATGTTTTGTAGGTTCATTATTTAATCTCCTTTCTAATTCCTTGACTTTTTCATTTAATTCTTTAATCATTTCGTCACGCTCATCGACAGGATAATATTTTTCTATCTTATATTTTTCTAGCGTTCCGTCTAATTTCTTAATTTGCATACGGTCTTTTCCTATAAATATCGTATTTCTCATGATAAGAATATTTTCGGCTTCATCACCCTCATTTAATTTCTTATAATCAAACAGGTCATTGGTCATTTGATAAGATTGAAGTTGGGTTTGTAAGTCATTTTTTAATTTCTCATAATCTTGATACATGTTCCCTCCTATTTATCTAAATTTTTGCACAAAAAAAGAAGCGACATTAGTCGCCTCTTATTCATATTCTTGTCAGATTTTCTTTACTTGATTGCCTGAACTATCGCAAACACATATATAAGTATTTAGCATTTTTCCCCAAACATTACCTTTTTTATCTACCACAAAGCCAGTAAGTTCTACTTGAGCACCTACTTTAAATCTAGCCTTATCTTTTGGTTTATTAGATGTTAGTTTTGGTTTTACTTCAGGTAAACACTCTTTTACTAATACATAATTATTAGTCTTTACTTCAGGAGTTTCTCTTATGTATTTACTATAAAGTAATTCATATTTTCCTTTTTCCCATTTACCATCAAAGTTTAATTCTCCAGTTAAATATGGGTATGGGTCAGTATATTTTTGAGTATTAGGTTTAACAGCAAGATGTAAATGTACTCCATCTGCTCTACCACTATCACCCATATAGCCTATTCTTTGTCCTTTACGTACTAATTCGTTTTTCTTAACTTGAATAGTACCTTTCTTTAAGTGCATATAACATGAGTAATAACCGTTAGCGTGTTTAATATATACAAAATATCCCGCTTTACTACCATAACTTACATTAGTAACTTTACCTTGTTCTATTGCTACTATCCAGTCAGGACTAGCCTTAGTTTCAGGTGTACGATTTATAATATCTTCCCCGTTATGTATACCTTCTTCATAAGGACAACTTTCCCAATGATTACCCGACTCAATAACTTTATTTACTACCTCGGGCATATATTTCTTTTTTTTAGCCATATTATTCCTCCAATTCAGGAATACCTATAACAATAGATTTTGCTATAGATAATATAAACGCTAGTGTACTAGCAGATAATACAAACCCCCAATTTACGTCTTGAAGTGTGACAGCCTCTCCTCCAATTACACCTAAAAATGTTTGGAAGAAAGTCCACACCGCTCTCATTAATATTGCTTTGATTTTTTCTTTCATAAAATCATCTCCTTAAAATAAAAGAAGACTACAATACTTTTGCAATCTTCTTCAAAGCCTTATGTAATTCTCTACTAACTGTACTTTCGCTACAGTGTTCAAGTATCGCCATTTTAACTAAAGTATATTCTTTTAATCTATACTCGAGTAACCTCTCTTGCATTTCAGTTAAGAATACCTTAGTTTTAATATCTTCTAACTCTTGTTTAGTTAAATCTAATCTATACATCCTTCCTCACCTGAGGCGTATTGTATTTATAGATATATTTTATTCAAGTTTTAGAAATACTAAAATGGCATAACTTTGGCAGTAATATGGCAGAGTTTTGGCAATAAAAAAATCATTAAATAAAATTAATGATTTTCTTTCTTATACTTTGTTTTCTTCTATATACTGTTCTTTCTGCCATACCCACCTTGTCACCTATCTCAACAGCATTATAACCTTGTACTAATAACTTAAATATTTCTTTTTCCTTTTTAGGAATATTAAATATCACGTTTTTTAGTATATAGTTATATTTTGTTTTAGGCATTTCAAACATAATCCACCCCGCTTGAGTGTGATAATATACATCACAAACAAGCAGGAGTCAAATTACTTAATATGTTCTTTTAATAACGCTACATCTTTTTCTAATTTATATGTTCTATCAATCAAGTTATTATGTTCGTGTACTTTCTTATCTAATTCATCTATCTTATAGTTCATTATTGCAGTTGATTTTCTATTACTAGATACATTTGCTATCACACTAGGAATACTTGCAAATAGACCACTTATTATTGCTATTATTATTGCTTCCATTATATCTCCTAATCAGTTGTTTTTGTGTATTCTACAACTATATAATAAGTTATATTTGATAATTCTGTTCCTGCATATACGCCCATTTCTCCTGAGCCTGTTTGAGGTTTCAATACAACTCTTGCCATGTCAGTACTTGTATTAAAAAATTGACTTGCTACATAAGATACCCCATCGACTTTATAATTAAAATGTGTACTATCATTATTTACCCATATTTCTCCTAGATTAGAAATAGATAAGTTTAAATCAGTCCATCCTGAGTTTTTTGAACCTGAAAATACTTTTCTATATATAGGTTTACCGTCTGTCCATATTTTGTTAGTTTTAGTTTCAGTAGTGCTATATACATCTTCTAATGCTTCATTTACATAATCACAACTATAAGTATCAGTAGTACTATTACTATTACTATTTACTACTGAAGCAATAAGAGGTGTAGTTTGTTTTGCTTTGATAATCCACTTATATACCGCATAAGGTTGTAAGTTGTTGTGTGGTTGACCTCCACCAGCATTCATTGTATTACAATAAGATGTACTGTCACTATTATAACCACTTGCTTGTGGAATTCTATAAGGGAAGCCACCTGTCTCTGTTTGAGAATATGTGCTATGGCTGTGAGAAGGCATTTCGTCTATTGTTAATGTATGTGTTTTTTCTCCACCAGTTTTACCTATAGCATTAAAATCAGTATCGTTTGTATCTTGTCCTACTATTACTCTACCTTTTAAGTTTGGTAATGTTCCACCTATTAAGTCGTATAATTCAGGATAATTAGCACTTGTAATAGTAGAACCATTACACTCTAACCATCCATTAGGTATATTGTTACTTGGATATGCAATAATTGCACCGATAGGCATACCATCTAATGCTTTAATTGATATATCATACCATTGTCCATTGTATTTATATTTCATATTTTACCTCCTACTCTTTTATATAATTTATAGTAACTATAGCAGAATTAGGTTGTGCATAAGAGTCACCACCAAAGTAAAATCTAAGGGCACATACATTATTACTTCTATCAAAATAACAAAATGAGTAATAACTTGAAGTACCATCTGTTACTGTTGTATTACCAGTAATCATTTTTTCTCCATAATTATAGTTTACTGTATAATCTATTTTTTCAACAAGAAAAATACCTTGTATCATATTACTTAAATTTACAGCCTTAATTTTATTAGTAATATTTTCAACTGAAAATGATTTACGGTATAGTGTATTTCCATAAGGGTCTATACCAATTACTGTTTCAGGGCTATTATACATATCTATTTGTAAATTAGTAAATTTATTATTTAAGTAATCGCAATCATATACTTTGTCATGACCTGTAGCATAAGTACTTACTACGCTAGCACCCTCAACTGGAGATTGTTCATCAGGATTAATCCATACTGTTTCATTTCCAGTAGGTTGAGTAGTTTGAATAGCAACTTCATCTTCAGCATTTATAGTTATATCTCCACTTCCTAGTAAAGATGTATTATTAACTGTTTTAATATTTGTACCACTTACTAATTCATCTTGCTTATTATTCCAAGTATATTTTTCTCCAGTAGTACATAATGATACATCAGTTCCACCGCTTGAAGCAGTTTTACTTTCGTAAGTAGTATCTTTAGCATTTAATGTTAAAGTACCATTACTATATGATTGACTCATATTAGTTCCAGCCATTATTTTACTAGCAGCCTCTCTTGTAGTAGTAGTCCATGAATTAGCACTTGTTATTTTATAAATAAATACTTGGTCTCCTTGTTGTGCAGCAGTATGTGAAGAAACACTTCTATAATATTGGAACTCAGCATTTGAACTACTATAATTTGCTAGGAAAGCCATCCTATATGAACCACTAGAATTAACTTTACAATATACTATTTTATTATTATCTATAGCACTTTTTACATCTGACCAACTTGTAGTTCCATATTCTGCTACGAATAGATTTTTAATATAACCAGCATTATTAGTTAAATCTCCTAAGTCTTCTGGTATTAAATTATCTACTTCAGTCTTTGTATAAGTAGTAGAACTATCTGCTTTACCACTTAAAGCAGTAGCAAGGTCTGTTTGGTCGCTTAATGTACCCGAGATGTTTCCCCACTCAGCACTTGTTTGAGTATTAGAAATGACTCCGTTTGTAATATCTATACCTGTACCAGCGGTATAAGTTGTATCAGTAAATACAGCATTTGCAGGAACATCAGTTAAGACTGTATGGTTATTAACTTTTTCAGCATTATCAACAATACCATTATTGTTAGTATCATAAGTAGCCTTTAACATATCTCCTGAACCTTGACCATCTTCTCCATCTCTTATTTCGGCTGTCGTAGTTCCTGTCTTATCAGTAATAGTTATTGTTGCTACCTTGCCAGACTTTGTGACAGTAGCAGATGGACTATATCCGTCTTCACCATCTTCTCCTTTAGGTCCAGTTGCACCAGCAGGTCCAGTTTCACCAGTGTCTCCTTTTGGACCAGTAGCACCAGTAGGCCCTTGAATACCTTGTGGACCAGTTTCACCTGTATCACCTTTATCGCCTTTGTCACCTTTCTCACCAGTATCACCTTTTGGACCTTGTATACCTGGAGCACCATTGTAAACAGTAGCAGTTGTTGTTCCACTTTGGTCTTCTATTGATATTACAGCACCGTCTTGTGTCTGAGTAACTGTAGCGATAGGAGAGAAACCAGGGTCACCTTGGTCTCCCTTATCACCTTTGTCACCTTTATCGCCTTTAGGTCCATACGTAAGCATTGTACCTTCAAGTGATATATAATCATCCATTACGCCGTTTAATTCAAGCGTATCAATATTACCTGTTATCACTCTACATCACCAGCCTCTGGATTAAGGATAAATTCTTTTGGTCCTTCATCATCATAACCAATTATAGTTTGAGTAACACCTCCTACAGTTTGAACTGATATTTCGTACCAATAAACTATAGGTTTATTAATTATGTCTCCTATTTTAGTATCTTCAGATGTTAGTGAAATTAATACAAAATCTTCTGCTTCTTCAATTTCTACTATCTTTTGAAGTACTACATTATCCTCATTACGCTTTTCAGCGACTGAGAACTTAACTATTTCAGTAGGTTGGAAAGTATAGACGTTACCATCTTTATCTTTTGCACTTACTTTAAATGTAGTTGAGTCTCCTCTATTAATTTGTATTTGTTTAGTAAACCTATCGAATAAAACCATATCTATTCCTCCTTTTTAAGTTTATTTATCTCTTCCTTTAACTCTTCTATCTCTTTTTGTTGTTCTTGTATAGCCTTACAACATACTGAGACAAATGAGTAAAGGTCGACACCATCATTTTTGTCATTAGTAACTTCTTTAGAATATTTATAATCATCAGCAATAACAAAACCAATATGGTCTTTGTCACCATCTTGGCCTTTATACTTATATTTATAAATATCTATGTCACGAATTATGTCTAAACCACTAGGTAATTCTTTGAAATCTTTCTTAAGTTCTTTTAATGAACCTTGGCATACACCGTTAGTACTTGTAACTGTACCTGTAGTTTCAAGACCATCAGTAGATATTGTTGTTGATTTATCATGAGGGTTGTCAGAGTACATCGCATAAGCGGTATATTTATCTGCTACTTCAAAAATTACACAACCATAATGGTCATCGCCCCAGCCCATATATCTCTGGTCACTACTCATACTTAGTACTGTACCGTCACCAGTTATATTAAAAACAGGTATTTCTTCACTTTCAGTATCTTGGTCATATAAATCAATTAATCCTCTAACAGTTGCGTCTTTACAAGTAAGATTTCCTTCGCTTGTAACTTGAAAGTTGTCAGATGTAATTGATATTGTTTTACCAGTTAAATCAATACTATCACCAGCAATAAATAAGTTTTTGGCTTGAATTGTCTTTGTTGTCTTAGAACTATTTATTGAGTCAATTATTACATCTCCATCGTTAGTAAGATATTTTAAACTATCTACCCAGTCATCCATACTAAATGATTGACCAGCAGCCTTCTCAGTACGACATCTATATAAGATGTGATTAGTATTATCAGTCCATAAATCTCCTACATCATAAGGAGGAGTAGGTTGAACTACGAAAGTTCTTCTATTTCCGTCTAATATATCTTGTGAAGCATTAGCAACAGCAAGTGTTTGAGCACCTACTATATTTGTTACTTCTACCCAGTAACAAGATAATACACCTTCGTGAGGGTATACTGAAATTGAATTTCTTATTTGGTCAGCAGTTAAAGAACTAGTAGTTAAATATTCTATAAATAAATAATAATCATTTTGACCAGTTGTTATCTCAGTTGTTGTAGGAACTGGCTCAAGACTTCCAGGGCTACCAATCCAATATTCTGAATTAGAAGGTATTTTATCGTCAGTAATCGTATCAGTACTTGTTAACGCTATTCTAAATACAACACTATCTAATAATTTATTAACTGTATAAGTTGTATTTGGTTGACATGATAAATACGTTACATGATGTGCAGGTTCACTTTGAGTTCCATTTGTAATAACAAAATGATTTAAAAAATCAATATGGCCATAATAATCAGGAGCACTCGCAGGATTATATAGATTATCAGTACTTCTACCTGCTACAAACTTATATACTTTACCTGTATCGGTATTATAAAATAAATCTTCTAAATGTTCTTTTTTAACATCATCAGTAGCCCAATTAACAGCAGGAATATTATATAGTGTTGGAGCATAATCATAGAACCAACTAGTTACGTTTCCGTCTAGTTGGTTCTTAATTAAGTCCATATTTTGAGTAGTTACATCTACGAAGTCTTCTAATATACCATTTGTATTAGTAAGTTCTCCTTGTAATTGATTTACTTTATTTCTATCACGTTGAAGTCCTTCTAGGTTATATCTACGAAGTAAATCTTCAACTGTTATACTTCTATTATAATCTGCCATTTTTACCACCTCACAGTACCGTCAGAACTAACTGTAAATCCTAATTTATTAAGAATTGCTATCTTATCTTCCATATTATCTATATTTTCATCAATATAGTTAATAATATCTACATTATAGTTATCTAACTTATAATTACTACTTATTAATTTAATTAATATAGCCTTTTGTGGAACAGACAAATCAAGATTATCAACATAATTTATTGTTGCCTCTTTATCGTTAGATACTTGTTTCTTGATTTCATTAACTTCTTTGATGTAACCATATATATCGTCAAATTTACCAATACTTGTAATTGCTTTATATCTTTCAGGATTGTCTATAGAATAATCTGCTTCGTCTTTATGTAAATAGTAATCTCCTAGATTACCACCATTATTTACAAAAATATTTGCTTTATTATAAGCACTTGCCATATCTTTACCAGTAATTTGATTGCTAGCGTAGTTATAAGAGTAATCGACAATATTTTTTATTACGCTTGCTTTTTCATCATCACTTAAGTTCTTATATTCTGAAGTATTTATAATCTTATCTAATGATTTTTCTATCATTGTTCCTGAAGTTCTTTGGAACTCAGCAATTTGGTCAGTAGTTAAAGTAACCTTTTCATTATTTTTCATTGTTACAGTATAAGGAGCAGTTCTTGGAAATATATTCTTATTTCCTGTTGCTTTATAAACTTTATAGATTTCTTTACCTGCCTCGCTAGCATTTTCTTTATTAATGTTAGCAGGGTTTAACATAACATTGAATATATTATTCTTGCCACCATATTTTAATACGTCTTCTCCCATTGTATTTACTTTAGGAGCAAGAGTTTTACTAGCACCAGGTATTTTTACTAAGAATTTATTTATTGCAGTTTTAACAGGTTTATCTTTTTCATAAGTTTGTCTTTGAGTACCATCTACCATATCAGCAACTTGTTTTGAGAAAGTAGGAACGGCTCTAGCAGGTAATTCTAATATTTCATTTACTAAGTTACCTACTATATTATCGTTATCTGAGAATACATTATTTAAACTTTGTAAGAAAGATTGCTCTAATAATACACTACCAGCAGTATCTAATGAACCTACAATACTTTCAAATAATGCTTGTTCTTTATTTTTCTTGCTGTTTACTATGTTAGCCATAATAGTCATTGGAGCAGCGATAGGTTGAGCCCAGTCGTAAGTAAATGACTTATCACCAATCTTAATTGAGTATTGATTAGTACCTAATACATTTTGAACAAAGTTTTTAGTATCTTTGTCATCATCTTCTTCACCTGTAATTATTCCTGCTTTGGCAAGAGCATAGCCAAGAATATATAAAATTGAACCAGCAGTTGCCTTACCTAGTGTCTGAACAAATTGATGTTGTTGTTGTGAAGTAACATCTCCTCGTCCTATAGCCTTATTAAGACTTCTATATTGTAATAAAGCATTTACCATACCAGCAGGGGAATAATCTACTATCGCCTTAGTTAAGTTAGCAGGCGTCTTAGCAAATGGAATTAGGACATCACCTAAGCCATAATTATTTCCACCTATGCTATTTAAGGCACGTCTTATGTCAAGAACAAACTTAGTATAGTTATTGTTGTCGTTCCATGTTCTTTGTAATGCTTCTTGATTAGCAATATCTATCATTTCTTGTGTAGGAGTATCAACACCATTTAGTTCCATTTGGTTTTGTAATGAATTTTCAAACCAGCCTTCACTAAATACTCTATCACCTAAATCCATTGCATAATTTAATATACTCTCTACTCTATTTAAGCCTCTACCTACAATCGTTTTATCAGAGAAGGACTTACCTTCGCCAATTTCCATACGGTTACCTTCCATATTTCTTGTATTTATACCTAGTTTAAAGTCGTTAGTAGATTGATAAGCACCTCTTTTAGAACCTTCAATAAAGTTTCTAGCCTTAAAATTACCAGTAGTTCTTACACCAGTTTTCTGAGCAATTAATTTATCAGCCCAACTTGCTACTATATCAGCACCAGCATTTACTGGAGCAATTAAAGCATTACCTCCAATGTTTCTTACTTGTGTCTTAGGATTAAATAACATTGATATTCTCATCCAGCCTTTTAATGATTTAGTAAAATCAGGTTCTATCTTATCAGTTATTAACTTTTGTATCTTAGCAAGTTCAACTTTCTTATCATAACCGTCTGGCATTTGAGATACTTTTTTCATAGTGTCCATTATAAATCGTACATCATCAGATGTAAGTTTCATAGCGTCCTTATGAGCGCCAATCCACTCTTTAGTTTTATCCTTTATTAATTCATTATACGCGTCTTCTAATTCACTTTGAGCGTACATTACCATACCTTCAGGTGTTAAACGGCTTAAAATACTTGAGGCTTGTAAAGTTTGAGCGGTTTTAGTTTTCATATCTCTAAACTTCTTAGCAACTTCAACTAAACCTTCAGTATCATTATTATCTGCATATTGCTTCATCAAAATAACACCTTCTGCTATATCAGTTGCGTCTACGTTATTAGGATTTTTATTAAACCACTTATTAACTTCCGCCCTACCATTTTTATTTAATCTATCAAAGGCTTTATCAAGGCTTTCTATATTTGTAATTTTGTCATAAGTTCTAAACTCTTCTTCTTCAAGTATTTTCTTCTTTTGTTCCTCACTAATTAATTGAGTGTTAGGTAAAGTGTTAACTTGGTCACTTAATCCATCTCCTACCTTGTTGTACGTCTTCTTAGGAAGTTTAGGAGTAGTATTAGCGTCTTCTTTAGTAAGTTTAGATATTTGTAAAAGGTCTGTAGTTTTCTTAGGTTGTTCTTGTGTTGTTTCTTCTTGTGCAGTTTTAGCCTGTTTAATTAATGGATTGGTTTTAGGCTGTTCTTGTTTAACTTGCTTTGCAGGTTGTGTAGTAGGTTTTGCTTTTTGAACAGCAGTAGACTTTTTATATTTATCTTGAAGAACTATGTATTCTTCATTATAACCGTTTCTATCAATATGTACTCCTAATATATCATCAATATCAATATCATATTTTTTAACATCATCACCAAAGTTTTTAACGTATTCTTCACTATCACCATAATTCTTAGTAGGTTTACTCTTTTGTTGAGTTTCAACTCTATATAAAGGCATAGTTTTACCATATTTTTCCTTTAGCATTTTTCTAGTATCACTAAATTGTCCATATAATTCATCAAAAGATATATTTTTATTTTTTCCTTCTACTATATCGTCTACAGCGGTATTACTATCAATAAATGTTCCTCTATTTGCTTCAGAAATAGCGTCATATCCATTTTTATTTTTTAACATATCTTGTCTTGCTTGAATTAATATTTCAGGGTCTTGGTTAATTTTAGAGTTTCTCTTCTTCATCCTTTCAGTTAATTGCTCAGGAGTTAACTTTTTAAGATATTTAGTTTCTAATTCATACCAAATATCAGACTCTTTTTTACCTTTTTTCATATATTCTTTGGCTTGTTCAGTAGTTAATCCAGGACCTTTATAATTTTCTACTATGTCAGCACGTATTTTTTTAGCCTTATCAAGTAATTGTTTTTTCTTCTTTTGTTTAGCATTTTTAAGATATTCACCTAATTCTTCATCAGACATATCTTTTTCACCAATTTCTTGAAGTAAGTTATCGTATTCTTTCTTAGTTACTATATCTTGTATTTCCTTCATAGTAGTTCTTCTATAACTATCGGGATTGATTTCTTCTAAGGCTTTCTTTTCTTTAGTATCAATTCCTTTGATTTCATCTAAAACATTTCCAAGTTCTTCATCAGACATATCTCGTTCGTTTATAGTGCTAAGTAAATCGTTATATTCTTCTTTACTAACAAGGCTTTGTATTTCCTTCATAGTTCTTCTTCTATAACTGTTTGAGTCATACAATTCATCTTCATTAGTTTCTTTTTCTTCCACGACTTGTGGCACATTTTGAACTTTTTGTTCAATTTTTGTCTTAGGTTGTGACTTGACCTGTTCAATAGGTTGACCTTGATTTAAGTTCTCAGACTTTAATAAAGGATTTTGTTTAGCATTTTTTCTTCGCTCAAGGCTAGTATTTACTTCTGACATACCATTAGTTATTAATGTACTTAAGAATACAGTTAAATATTCTCCTTTAGCGTCATCGCTTAATGTATTATTATATATATCTTTTAATATATCACCTGAATAAAGGTTAATATCTTGTAAATAAGGATTATCAGGGTCTAAATTAAATCTAACATCATTAATTATTGTAGATAGTATTTCACCAAATACTTCTTCATCAACTTCGCCAAGACTATTTAATATTGCTTGTAAGGCTGGATTTTTACTTTTATTTATTTTATCAGCCCAGCCAGCAGTCTTAGTTCCAGGTATACCATCATGTAATTGTTCTGAAATTGCTTCAACTAAGCCTGATATTCTTGCTTGTTTTCTTGCTTCATCATCGCCATAACCCGCTCTTCTTACACTTTCATAAGTTCCACCATAAGCAGAAGCATAAGAAGATAAAGCAGTATTTAATGATTTAGCATAATCTTGAGCGACTGTAGCCTTAACTCCATGTTTGGTTAATGTTTTTTCAAAACCTTTAGTTAGTCCTGTTTTTCCAATCAATTCAGTAGTACCTATAGTACCAAGTAATTGACCTACACCTTGTGCTACATCATCCATACCTCTATCAAAATAAGAATATTTATCTAACTTTTCATGGAAAGAAGCCTCCATATTTCCTTCATTATCAATATTTCTAGTAAAAATATTTTCGGTATTTAATTCATTTTCACCAAATAAAGCATTAACCGCTCTAACGTCAGCGTGCTTTCTCATTGACTCCGCTTTATCTTTTTGACCAACTAATTCTGCTAAATCTGCTATTTTATATACACCAAAATCTCCTATATCTTCAGCATAATTTAATAATCCTTTAGTAACATTAATTCCAGTATCAGCAAGAGTTCCACCAATATTTTGTAATGTATTACCTTCACCTTGCTTAAAGAAACTTTGAGAGAAGAAGTTTTTACCTGCTTCAACAGCCTTTATAGCATTTTCAGGTAATTGTGATAATGCAGTCACTGGATTACTAACAGTAAATAAAGTATTTAAAAAACCTTTATTTAATTTTTCTTCTCTACTTTGGGTAGATTGTGTAGGAATATATGGTGGATTGTTAGATGTGTCAATTTGACCGACAGTAGTATATCCTTCTTTATTTCCAACACGTCCGCCTTGTAGAAAATCTTCATAATCCCCGTTTATTATTTTGTTCCAGTTGCTTTGCTTGTTTGCCATAGGATTACTCCTTTCTATTTCTTACCAAATAAACGCCCAAATGTTTCTCTAATTTGATTTCCAACTTTATAACCTGCATAAGTAGGATTTAACATACGTAATGCTTCTGTAACAGCGTTATCTTTAAAGAATTTACCATTTGAATTATTATTTGTATTGTTTTGAATACTTACAGGTTTTTCTTTACTATAAGTAGAGAAAATGGTTTCAGCACCTGCTTCGCTTAATTGACCATTTTTAACAGCGTTATCTAATACCCATATTAAATCTTTAGTTGCGTAAGAGTGCTTATCAAATTTATTATTGTACCAATCTTTATCCTTGCCCGATAAATTTGGTGACATCCATTGATATAACTCAGTAGTATTAGTAATTGCAGATTGACCATTAGTTAATTGAGCACTTCCTCCTGAACCATTAGTTAATTTAACACTTCTTCCTGAACCATTTGAACCGCTTGAACCACCTTTTGAAGCGGATAATTGTTGTTGTTTAAGTCTTTGTTCTGCTTCCCATTGTCTTACAGCCTCTGCTTCGGCTTGTTCTTTCATAATTTGATTATATATAGTATTGTATTGGTCAGTATATTGAGCAGTTAAACTATTAGCAGTACTTAGTTTCTTTTGAGTTAAAGAAGAAACATTATTGAAGTAATCTTGTTCATTTTGTATCTCTAACTTTAATTTTGTTAAAGCATTTTGAGCCTTTTGAACATTTCCTTCATTTACCGCTTGATTATATGCGTTATCATAGTCCGTATAAGCCTTTTGTAAGGCTGAATTAGCAGCGGAAACTCTATTTTGGTAAACTGTATAAGCACCTAGTTTAGAAGTCTCAGAAACGCCTGAATTACCTAATCCAGCACTATATAATCTTTCATTTTGTAGACCATAAGGATTTATATAACTTTGATAATCATTTATAGCCTTATTTTCTTCTACTCTTTTATTTTGTTCAGCCTCTTGCTTTTGAGTATCTATTAATCCTTTTTGATAAACTAATTGGTCATCTATTGCTTGATTTTGCATTGCTTCTTGTTGAGCAAGATAAGCATTTTGAGAGTTTTTCATCTCACCTGCTTGATTAATTAACCCTTCATACATCGAATTGTTTTCAGCAAGGGCTTTTTCACGCTCATTATATACATTATTAAGTCTTTCTTGTTCGCTTGCGTTTAAAGTCATAGCCATTTATATCACCTCTTAACATATCCTGCAATAAATCCTTGAATTGTCATACTAAACAATCCAAAAGGTTCATCAGAACTTATTTTAAATTGTATCTCTTTAAACTTTTTATTCTTAACTTTATATACACAATATCCTTTGGTATCAACTACTTCTTTAGTTTTCTTTGGCGTACCATCTAGGATAGATGTTATTTCTATTTCATTGTTATTCATTTTCTTTAAACTTAATACTCCACCTTTTTTAGCAGTAGTCTTAGTATAAGAAGGAGCGTCAAAGTCGTCCTTACATGTAGTCCAGTAAGAAGTTATATCTTCTCCATTATCTTTTGTACCACCCATAACAAATATTTGTCCGTAAGCATTACTTAAGTAAAGGTCTCCACGATATTCAAACATATTATTTAATGGGTATTCAGTCTTAGTTTCTCCTACTGTTACCTCAGTTACTGGTAATTCCCAATAGAACCACTCATAACCTACGTCAGTATTCTCGACAAACTTTTGCCTTTTATCTGCTAAATAGACGTGAGAATTGAATAAACATAATAAATAACCTCTCCACTCGGCTAATACTACATTTCTATAAGATGTTTCATTAACCATCTTTCTATTAACCATATTAGACCTATGTTGAAGTATTTGTTCTGAGTAAAGAGCACTTGTAGATATTCCCTCTAAACCTAGTTTTGAGAAAAATACTATATCATCATTAAAGTTTATACCAGTACTTTCACATCCTACAGCGATATTACCTGTATTAGATGGATAAATCTTGTGGTCATCACCGTAACTCATATCAATAGTAGGTGTCATATAGAATACACTTGCTTGATTTTGATATGTTTCTTTAATTACCCATAAAACATTATTACCAGGAATAATAGTTTTAACAGGAGCAAGGTCTATACCCATTTCATAATAAGCAGTATCTCTTACATATCTAGGGTCATTTAATTCACTATGGAACACAGCATTAGGATAATCAGGATTTCCACTAAAGAATATACGATTATCGAATTGTGCTACCATTTTACAATGTGCAATTCTATTGTAATAACCTTCAGTTGTCTTACTAAATTGAATTTCTACCTTAGCGTCTTTGGCAGGAGTTGTGACAAAAGTTATAATTCCATTAGTTTTATTAACAGTAAAGTCAGTAGTTATTGTCTTAGTTGTACCATTAACTTTAACTATTTCACTATAATTTTGGTCTAATCCTTGTGTATCTAAGTAATAATCATTAGAATTACCATCAGCGATAAATGTATTTTTTCTTAAATTAGATAAGCAGTTAACATCTTGATAAACATAATTTTTATCAGTATCAGAGTCTAAATTAACACTACCATCAGGGTTCTTCCAATAAGATGTAGTAGGAATTGTACCTACAACGTCTTTTAGTGTAGTTCCATTATATTCTAAGTAATTAATACCATCTAAGATAAATAAATCGTCTTTAAATACAAAATAATTAGATTTAGTTGGGTTCATACCACTATGAAGTAAAGTAGTACCACCTAGAGCAGTTGGGTCATTAGGGAAGTTATTCCATTTATATAGTTTTGTACCAGCGTGCACTAATACGTGTGTTGTATTATTTAACTTATAAAAAAAGAGACCAAATATTTCGTAATCGAATTTGCCGATTAACTCCATACCTGGTCTCGTTTGTATGCAGTCATCATCTAAATAATCTTTCCACATATTAAGTGCGTCTGGCGAACGATATTTTGAAACTAGACCATTAGTAAAGTCTACGCCTCTGAAGTTAGAGTAATGTCTAGTATATAATTTATTAGTATTTGCCATATCACATCACTCCTTAAATGTCGTCTCCACCATAAATAGTGATAATTCCTGCTGTCTTTCTTCCATCTAATTGTTGCTTTAATTCATTATATGTTCTTTCAAAGTAAGTACCATAAACTGAAATCATATCTAATCTTAATAAATCTCTAGCAATTCCATAAGGCATTACTTCTTGTACTACTAAATCTAAATCGAACTTAAAGTTTTCATCATATTCATCTTGGTCTTCATCTTCTTCAAATGTTAATTTAACCATCTTAGGATATTTATAATAGAAAATCTTAACTATTCCTACGAAATCATCGTTTAATTCGATATTATCTTCGTCTAACATGTTAAAATCTTTTCTAATTTCGTCACGTTCTGGGACAAGAACTACTTTATTTAATTGATAAATGTCTTTAATCTCGTCACTAATAGTAATAATTCTATCACTATCTTCAGTTATTTCTATTTCAGTATTAGCAGGTATCTTACGATATTTCATTAAGTCTAATTGAATAGAATTAACTACTCCATTAATCTTATTTAAAACATCTTCATCCTCTGCCATACCTTCTAATTCAGGATAGTATTCTTCAATTAGTGAGAATACTTTAATTTTCATTTCTTTTAGAGTCATTTAAACCCCCTCCTAAACTATTGAGTCTTTATATACTTGTTTAACTTCTTCAATTTCTTTTTCTAAACCAGTTAAATTTATCATCTCATATTGAGGTAGTACCCATCCTTCTTCAGTAGTCCATACAAGAATAGTTCCTGAAGGCATTTTAACTACCGATTTAGACGTTTCTTCTACTTCATAAGGATAATTGTCACTTGGTTCTATTTTTCTCTTAATTTCACTTGTAAGAGTCAAATCTTCAAAGTGTTGTATTACACATCCATCATCAGTTTTATCATCAAAAGTTGTATCTTCATTAACTTTAACACCATAAAATTGCTTTAAAGTTGGTTTAATTGTGTAATATTCTAATTTTTTTTCTTCGTTTTCCATAATTTATCTCCTTCTAGGGTCGAGAGGGTTGGTCTTGCACCAACCTCGTCTCTGATATGTCCTCTCGATAAAAAAGAGAGGTTTCCCTCTCTTAAAAAATTATATAGCAGTTGGAATAACAACAATTTCGTCAGGTCTAACAATCTTAGCACCAAAGCAATATAAAGCCTTAATTGCTTCTGAGAAGCCATCTTCTGGTTCATAAGCCTTAGTACTTCTTATTTGTTCAACGAAAGCGATTGCTCTAGTAGTTCTTAATACGTTATATACAGTATCAGGAGTAGAACCTGAACCTGCGATTGTAGTTGGTAGAGAGTTATCAATAGCAACATAAGCGTTAGCATATTTTCCTACAGCACCATTTCTAGCAAGTTCTACATTGTTAGTTAATACTTCAATCATATTAGGTCTAACAAATTTATAGAAACTTGGAGATACTTCTAACCAATAACTATCATTAGGTCTATTGTTCTTAGCATATAGCATAGCAAATGCTTCTTCAATAGTATCAATAGCGTTAGTCTTAGTTGGAGTAATTCTTGTTGTACTCATTAATGGGTCAGTAGAAGCCTCAGCACCTGCTTTAATTAATGAAGCAACATATTCGTCACCTGCTAATGCTAATGCTTGAGCACCTTCTTGAGCAGCAGCCTCTAATGCTCCTGGAACAGTTTGTGCTTTGTAAACGTCATCCATTTCAATATTGAAATATTTGAATTGGTCGATTACTAATGCTTGTCTAGTTGCGTCAACAGCGTCTCTAGTTATAGCAGTACCTGGTACATAAGTACGTACTGTTGGTCTAACAGCGTTTAAGATATATACAGTATCTGCATTTTTAGCGTCCTTTTCGTATTTGAAATCACAGTGATTTCTTAATGATGTTATTTCCTTTAAGGCATGTTCATAAGCCTTATGCCAAATTTTTTGTACGGCAACAGTTATAGCCATTTTTTTCACTTCTTTCTATTTATTATGTATTTGAGATTTTCTTACCTTAGCCCAAATAACAGGGTCATCTAATTGTTCATCAGTTAAGGCTTCTATTTCTTCATTAGTAAAATATTCGCTTGTAACCTTTGTATTACTCTTTAGACTACCTGGTGTTTTGACTTCAGTATCTTTATTCCCAGTAAACATGTCATATATCTTTGATACAGGAACATTATTATTAAATTGGTTTCTATACTCGATAAAATCTTTGTCTTCTAGGATATTTGCGTCAATGTTTAAGGCACGAAGTTCTTTTACTTCTTTATCCTTGTTCATAGCATTGACTAAATTAGTAAAAACCATTTTATCTTTGGCACTTAAGTTGTCATAACCGATATTAGCAAGTCTACTTGCTTCATCGTTTACAGCGTTCATGCCTTCTGAAATAATGTCTTCACTATCTTTATTAGCCTGATATTCGATATAATCTTTATCTTCGCTAATATATCTCTCAGGTAAAGTAACTCCTTCATTTTCATATAACTTTCTTAAGTTAGTATTGATTTCATTAATGTCATTACCACCTATTTGAGATTGTAGAACTCTTTCAGTATCTTTATACTTATCAAGTTCTCTTTCGAGTTTTCTCATTTTACGAGCAACTCTTCTATCAGCAATTTCATTTACCGCTTTATTAAATTCTTCATCGGTATAGTATTTGCCTTCAGGTTGTTCTTCAGTAGTGCTTTCTTCAGTCGCATTGACTGTTTCCGCTCCTTCTTCTTCAACCTCTTGAGTAGTTTCTTCTGAAGTTAACTCTTCTTCATTTTCAATGTCTTCTGACATAAGTGTTGAACTATTTTCCATAGTCTTTCCTTCCTATTTTTACGTGTTTGCTTCACACACTATGGGTTTAATGTCTCCATACTAGACAAAATTGGTGAGTATCTTAAGATTTCCCTTATTCAACTCATAAATAAAAGGAGGTATTAACCTCCTAAATTGACATTATTTGAGACATCAGTAGCGTTTCTATCTGCTCCGTATGACGTAGATTGTGCCTCATTCATCGCTTGACCCATTATACTTTGAGCCTCATCATTAATAGCAATCATTGATTGAGCGTCATTTAATTGAGCGTTAGCCATATCTTTGATTTGTTCTGCTTCTAAGTTAATATCACTAATTGCTTGTTGTTTAGCAACCCTTTCTCTAAGTATTTTCTCTAACTTAGTCTTAGGCATTACTGAGTCAGCGTCTAATGACTCAGTATATTCTTCTAAATCAATAAATCCACCTGTCATTAAGTTTTCTAGTGATAACTCTTGAGCGTATCTATCATAAGCACCACGAGGAGTTATATCGACCTTAACAAAGGCTTCTAGTCTCTTCATAGTCTTCTTATCTACTTGTGCCTCTAATACCATTTCTTGATTTGTTAGAGGGTCTTTTTCATTGAAGAATACTACTAAATCTTCAGAATTCTTCTTCCAATATTCAAACCATATTCTTGCTATATCCTCTAAGAACTTCTTTAATCCAATAACTTGGTCGTTCAAAGGTTGATTTTGTGCTTGTTGAACAGCAAGAATTGCTCTACCTGAAGCACTAGATGGGTCTAAGTTACCAGTTGTTGCTTCAGATACGTTAGATAAGTCTTTAGATAAGTTAATTAACTCGGCTTGAACTTTCTCAGCGTCAGTAGACATTTGAGCAGGAGAAGTCATCATAAATACATCAGAGGCCCTTAATCCTCCAACATCTTTAAATCTAATAGTTGCTCCAACTCTATCTACATCTTGAATATTTGAAATACTATCTTCATTTACTACCTTTTGAGGATAAGCAGTAGTCTTAACAGTAATCAAACGTCTCATAATAGTTCTATTAATCTCTATTTGATTATTCTTTAAGAATTCTACTTCTCCAACACCACGGAAAGAACCTTCTCTTTCTTCCCAATCCCATACAGCAAATGGATATAATTTAATACCCATATTCTCATCTTCAACTATATCGACAAATTTAACTGATTTACCATAGTGGACAGTACCTTCATCATCTTTCCAAAACTTAGTTATTAACCAAACTTTATTTTCTAGTTCTTCAGTTTGTCCTGAAATAGTAGAAGTATCATCATCAGGAATAATATTTGCAATTTTATCATCAGATAGACCATTTTCTTTTGCTAATTTTCTAGCAAATTGTACTGTAACTCTTTGTCTTACTAAAATATAAGGTTGAGTTTGTATTTCAGTACTATTTTCATCGCCTACCATTATATCTACGCATTTAATATCTTCATTTACAGGCCTCTTTTGTTTCTTATCATAGTCTACATAACATATAGATATACCTTGAATAGCATTTTTCTTAGCCCACATCTTAATTTTGTAGTCCATTTGGTCAAAATCCCAAACTTTACTAGCATATCTATTCAAAGATTTACAAACTTCTTGTGCATTTACTATAAATTCCTGATTATCTCCATTTTCTGGACTATAATTTATAGCAAATAGGTTCTCAGTAACAGTAGAAACCTTTTGTTTAACTATTTGTTGGATAATATTTAAGCAAACTGGTTCAACTGACTTAGATAATTTTAATCCATGCCATTGGTCTCCTAAATAAAATCTATTAAACATATCTGATTTACCATAAATATTTAATCTTTGTAGGAATTCAACTGATTTTTCATATAAATACCATGTATCAGTCTTTTGAAGTTCAGTATAATCTACTAATTCATCATTTTTCATACTATTCCTCCTCAGGTACGTCCTTTTGACCTACTGATGTACCATTGTAGGCTTCGATATTTTCTAACATAACAATAGTAGACTCATCTAAGTCAAAATCATCCGTATTTTTATTCTTTTTTATCTTCTTAATAGGAACTGGTTTTGTAACAACTTCCTTTTTAGGACGACCTATTACATAACCAACAAAAAAGGATATTCCCATAAATATCCCCATTATTATTAATTCCATTACTTATCACTCTTTTTCTTGTTATCTTTCTTAACAACTTTAGTCTCTTTTTTCTCTAATTTATCTAAAGTGTTAAGAACTTCACTGATATTTTTATATCTTTCTCTAAATAATCTCTTTTTCATATTAACCTCCTAAACAACTTCTATCTTTTCACCATAGTCCTTATAAGAAGGTTCTGGTTTAAAATCATTAAAAAATTTCTTCATTATAGTTTCTTCTTCACCTTTTTTAGTTCTACTTACACAAAAATACCTTAATGCGTCACATATATGGGTAATATCATGTGGTTCAGTAGAAGCGTCATTAGGGTCTTTATCATCATGTTGTAGTAATGGTAAGCAGTGGATTAAGTTCTTACAATTAGAGAAAATGTGAAGTTTAGATTTCTCTATTGGTTCTCCTGTTTGCTCATTACGAGTTTTATATACTTTTAAATATTCTTTAACAGCCAACCAACCACTAACTCTTGAATTAGAAGCCTTTGTAAATACTAAGCCATTATTTCTAAATATTTCTGCTGTACTCTTTCCTGTATCTCTATTTCTACCCCATAAATCAGGTGGAGCAAATATTCCTTTATAATCTCTTCTTCTCATTTGAGATTTTAAACAATTCGCTGCTTCACTTACTATTAAATTATCTTTATGTATCTCTTGATATACATATACCTCTCCATGAGGGTCTACAGCGTAGAACAGTACGGCGAACATATCCATACCATAGTCTAGGCTTATATATCTAGCCCAATTATTAGGTATTTCAAATGGCTCTTCAACATGTATATCACGTCTAAATTCAGGAAAGAATTGTCCATCATATACATCCCAATCACCATATAACATAGCCTTACGTCTATCTTCAGGTAAGTTCTCTAATATCTTGACATAACCTGGGTCATTTTCCATTAGAAACTTGTTTTCATATACAGTAGAAGGTATAAATTTATAATCATCAGGATTTTCAGTTCCTCTATAATCTCTATCTATAAATAATCTTTTTACCCATGCGTGACCTACGCCACCTGGGTTACATGTAAAATACATCCTTGGTTTAAACTCTTTCTTACACATACCACTTAAACGATTACTTTCAGTTAACGCTTGGAATTGGAACTCAGTAAATAATGTCGCCTCTTCCATTGTTATTACTTCATACGCTTGTCCTTGATATTGTAATACGTCAGTCTCTTTATCACAGTAACCTAATACTATTCTTGAACCATTTGGGAATATAAACTCTTTTGTACTCTCTTTATACTCAGCAATTTTATTTTCCTTTTGCTTACACCTTAATAAACTTATTAATTGGTTTATATGGTTCTCACGAAGTTCAGGTAAAGTACGTCTTAAAAGCAAAATTTGTATACCAGGATAATATAATGCTAATAATACCATCTTTATTCTTGATACATGAGACTTCCCCCCGCCTCTTGCACCTCCGTAGCAAGTATATCTTGAAGTAGATTTACAAAATTCCTTTTGCTTTGGATATAATTCTCCTAAATCTAACTCCATTATTTACTTAACTCCTCTACACTATCAGCCATCTTTATTACTACAGCACTATTAGATGTAGCCTCACCTTTCATTAACGCTCCTTTATCATATAGTATTCCATACGCCATTGAAGCCTCTTTTAGAGAAGTAGTATCATCTAATAACTCATTTACCTTATCTAATGCTTTATGTGTAGTATTATTATTCTTAAATATCATCTCTTGCTTATTTCTAGCCCAAAATGTATCTACTATATTCTTGTACTCTTCAGGATTTTTCTCTATCCATCGATGGACATTATCAGAAATCGTTTGTCTTACTAATCCAGTCTCTTCTGCTATTCTAGTAAAATTACCTGTCTCTACCCATCTACATACTAAAGAATATATCATTTCAGCACTCATACCTTTTGATTGTAATGGTCTTGCCATATTATCATCCCCTTAAATTAAAAATAAGACTACTACAGGGGGAAACATTTAAGTCTAGTAGCCTTATTAGTACCCTTGTATTATAGAGGAGTTTCCTCCTTCTCTTATGGGCACTGTCAAGGGAATAAAAAAAGTTACGAAGAAAAAGATATTTGTTCCCTTGACGCTACCTATAAGATAGCAAAAAAACGGTTAGATTAGGTCTTGCACCTAACTTGGACTTATACTCTTCTAACCATAAAAAAAGAGGCTTTTAACCTCTTTATCTTGAGTCCCGCTCAAGACACCAAAAAATTAAAGAAAGGAGACTCTTATGAGTCCTACAAGGTTTCGGCAGTAGTAAGAGTTGCACTTACATATTAGACCTGGGTAATCTATATATATCTGTATTACCGCCATTTTGTTTTTAAAAAAATTTTTTTCAACACCACTTCTCGTGGTAAATATGTATTATTCCTATATACACATATACATATATACTTAACTATTCGATTGTATTATCACATGTTGATAAGTCCTATTTGTATGGAAATATATATACGTAGTCATCGCCCTCAGTAACCCACCCTCTATTGCAAGGTATACCGCCCCCCTCATGTGCGTGCATAATGCGTGCAGATGTGCGTAAGTACGGGCATGCGTGAGGACCAGGACCATTGTTACGCCACCGCTCGCGTTGTTTTTTGCGTATGTGTGTATGCTTGTGTTCGTGCTTGTGTGTCCGTGTGTGATGTGTGTATGTGTGCTCGTGTCACGCAACGTGACGTGGGTGTGATGTGCGTAAGTACGTAGGCGTAGCGTGTGTGATGTGTGTATATGCGTATGTGTATGTACGTGTACGAGAGACGCTTACTTTTACCACTTCCCGCAGGTTGCTATTAATTGCACCAGTCGACTATTCTATTACTTCCAGTATACCACCAAAAAAGCGTGAAAAAACGTGACAATTAAAAAAAATTTTATGTATACGTAGTATACTAAAATTATTTTTACCCCCTAAACTTGCAAAAATGATTTGACAACCTTACGCCCTAGTGATAATATATTTGGCAAGTCACGCGACAAAAGGCGATTTGCTAGTGACTACGTGACGCCGTACGCTACGGCACACGGGCGGAGGGTTCGCACCTCTTCGCTATTGTTCTTTGACAACTTAAAAATACACACGCAAGCGAACCACCGCACGCCGTCACCTTTTAAGACGTGTTAAGCGGTTTAAGAGTTCCCGTGTAGCGTCACACTTGCGAATAAATAACAAAGGCGTTTGTTATGTGTAAGAATACCAGTCGCACCGAGGTTATAAGAGCACGGAGCACGCAGCGAGCACACGCGGACAGGTTAACGCGTGTATATCGTGGGCGTTGAAACGTAGTTCCTTGAAATACATCCAGTTATACAACGGCGAACATCCGAGGCGGTACGCGTAATAGGTAAAAAGACGATGTTACGCAGGGCAAGTGTAGGAGAGTAGGCGACTTAAAGACGACCAACAAAAAAGTACTTTTATATCGTGAAATAGAAAAGGAGGTTTTTAATATGATAGAAGAGTTACAAACAAGATATAGTTCACAAGTTAGTTTTTACGGCAAGGCACATATAATTACAACATACGAAGACAACAAAACAATAATAGAGTTACAAAGTTACAGCACAATAGTTGCTAGAATTGAAACGGACGGAGCACAAACAATATATAAACATTATGGGTTCTATTCTAATACTACCGCTAAACATCAAAAAGAGTTCTTTTTACAACAAGGTTTATCAGAACAACAATACAACAAGTTAAGACAAAAACAAATACTAATCATAAATGAATAGTCACACATCGTGACAAGAAGGGAGATGTTATTATGACTTTAGTATATACTAGAAGACTTAGTGACGATGTTAGTCACTCAATACTTGGTTATCACGGCGTAGGTTATATAACTAATATGCAACCTTACATCGTGCGTACCGACAAAGACAATGAAAACACACAAACAATAGGACTTGAAATTGAGGTTTCACGTGGTAATAAACCTATAACACAAAATATGATAGATAAGATTATGGAGATGTTCCCATATTGTCAATTAAGTTCAGATGTATCTATACCAGGAGCACATACATTTGAAATGCAAACCGCACCTATGACTTATAACGCTTACTTAGAAAGCGGGTTCAAGGAGATGTTACAATATCTACGCGACCACGACTTTAAAGCAAGTGCTGTCACAGACTTTGACACAGGACGCGGATGTGGTGGACACATACACATAAGCAAGGGCGACAAGTGGGAAGATGTAGTCGCTTTAATGGCGATGTTCTTAGACCAAAACAAAGAAATAGTTCAAATAATATGTAGAAGACCATTTACTGATTATGCTTATAACAACTTAAGAGACTTACATAAGAGCGTAAAAAGATATTCATTAACAGGAGTTAAAGAATATATGATGTCACATACTTACGAGCACGCAGCGATGTTAAACTTACAACACAACAAAACAATAGAGTTCAGACTACCTATTGGAACAATTAACTTTGATACAAAAATGGCACATATCGAGTTCATAACAAACTTATATAAATGTTGCGAAGACGTAATCAAAGGTAACGCTAGAATTGATAGATTAACAATTAACAAGGTATGTCAAGACGGACAATATCTACCAAAACTAATGAGAGAATTATGTATATCATGTTCTAAGAAATTAGTAGTATATGACAACGAATTAAAGAAACGTACAAAACAATTACAAGCGGACAAGTTAAAACTTGTGAAGATATTAAGCGATTTACAATACGAACTTGGCACAACTTGTGACAATGAAATAAGACAAGGTTCAATAAATACCATATCAAATAGATTTACTGAAATAACTACAGCGGAAACTACCGAACAATTAATCATATACATCAAACGTATGAAAGACGCCGACACAATTAGTGACGGACTTGAAGAGTATTCAAGAAATCATAACAACAACATATCTAAATACTACATACAATTAAAGAATTACATCAATAATGTCAACGTAAATGATATCTACTATGATGTAATCGAAGAAATATAAAAGGAGGACTGATAATATGTGTGTAATAATAGCAAAAGATAAAAATGATAGACTACCAACTATCAAAGAATTAAAACAATGTTTCGACCATAATCCTGACGGAGCAGGATTTATGTATACCGACAATGGTAAAGTAGTTATTGATAAAGGTTATATGAAATGGAGTTCATTTATAGAACATTATGAAAAACTTGTCACAAAGTATGACAGCTTTAAAGGAAAATGCTTAGTAATTCACTGTAGAATAGGCACAAGCGGAGGACGTAACGTACACAATACGCATGGTTATCCATTAACAAACAATATTGAATATATGCAAAAGACTTATGTTAAGTGTAATGTAGGACTAATGCACAATGGAATTATCTCTGATTATCTACCTGAAGAAGACTACTACAATGATACACAAGAATATATAAAGAGTTTTGTATACAACTTACAATACTTTGATAGACAATTTTATAAACGTAAATACTTTAGAGATATGATACAAGATACATCCAAATCAAAATGGGCAATCTTAGATAAAGACGACAATCTATACAAAGTAGGAGTATATAGTATAGAAAATGGACTTGCGTTCAGTAATCTATACCACAAATATACTTATACTTATTCGTATGGTTATTCAAGTACAGGTAAAGCAACACAAGATGTAGACACAAAACAATTTAGACTATGGGGTTAATGACGCAAGTCGTGACAAAAGGAAGGAGGAAGATACAAATGAGAGCAAAAATTAAAATATTATTTAAAAATGAAGAAGCACTACAAGATTTAGTACAAACCTTAGAAAGAATAGGTGTTGAATATCTATTCTTTTTAGGTAAAATTGAATTTTATGTCAATGGTATAGCAGCAAATGAATATACAATATCACTAGGTACTGATAAAAACATCAATGTATACGTAAGACCTGAAGATATAAAGGAATTTGAATTAAAATAATGTCACGGGTCGTGACAAGAAAGGAGAAATTAATATGACACTAGAAGAGTTCACAAACGAATATTATAGACTACAAACTAAAGAAACATGTATGGTTGATAGACTATACATGTTTCATTGTTTAAGATGTAGTGGTTTTGAAGATGTAATTGCTTATGAATTAATAGATACTCTTAATGATGTATGGTTGAAGGACGAAACTGATACTGGACTATCAAGATTAAGCGATTATCTGAAGGACTTATATGACGAAGGTTATGACGTAAAGAATATGCCTTCGCGTGAAATTATACAAGAAATAGACTGGGAGGTATTTTAAAATGAATAATAAATTATTAATTAAAGATATTCAAGATATTATGATAATAATGTCTATGAATAAAGATTTGTTTAAAGAAGACTTTTACAGCGAGATGTGGGAAATGTTACATCAATTAATTAAAGATATTAAAGGAGGAAAATATGAAAATAAAAGTAACAAATAAAATGTTAAATAGATTTTTAGAAATAATGGACGACTACGGCGAGTTCGTATTCGGCGATAATAAAACTATAAAGAAACAACTAGAATTATGCTTAAATACTCAAGGTTATTGGAGCGGTAACTCAATAAGAGTTTACTACAATTCTGATACAAAAGATTTTACTATAGGAAATAGATTTTAAGGAGGAAAATAATATGATAGAAAGAACTATAAGAAAACTTAAAAATATAAAGAGTTTTATAAATGAAACTAAAGAATACTACTCCGATGGAGTAGACGAAGAATTAATTGATATGATTAATGATATTCTTAAAGAATTAGAAAAATTTTTAAAAGGAGGTAAATAATGAAAGAATTAGTTTATATTAAAATTAAAGATATATGTTACTACGGCGATGATTTTGAATATCCCTCTTTTTTTGTCGAAAAATGTGACAACTTTGAAGAAAAAATGAAACAATTTGAAGAAATATGTAAGAATTATGAAGATTTTCAACAAGTAAAAGACTTTATTGAAGAAAACTTTACTCAAATTAATTTTGAAACAATAGAAATCTTTGTGTAATATTGCTTAATTTAAGTGTTTGAACACTTGCGATTAAGTGATAATTACATTATAATTTAGACAGGAGGAGATTTTTATGACAAGAAACTATTCAGAACAAGCACTAGCAAACAAACGTAGATATGATACTGCTTATATGAACGAAAAATATGGAACATTACATCTATCTATGCCTAAGGACGAGTTAGAAGAGATTAAAAAGATTATTACATCAAATGGTTTTACTTATGTAGAGTTTGTCAGACTTTGTGCCAAATTATTAAAACAAGGAAAAATAAAAAAAGGAGATTAATTCTCCTCTTTTTTTGACTTTAATTCAGTTATCTCATTGTATAACTCTTCAATTAATTTAAGTAATAACTCAGGGTTAGTCTTCATTAACTCTAAATAATACTTTTTAGTCTCTTCACTCATATCTATACCTCTTCTATTATTTTCTTTAATAAAATTATAGCATTTTGATATTCATTTTCATATATAAAACTGATGTCTTTACGTGTACGCTCATCTTTGCTGCTTGTACTTTCAGTTAGTAGGACTTCCCTCATACCTTCAAGTTCATTTATGGCACGAGTTATGACATCTTTGTACTTTTTTAGTTTATTTTTGGCACTCCACTCGCGTCCTTCAGCAAGTTGTAATTGATTAATTAACTTATCATTACGTTCTTTTAAGTCTTTTATAGATTTATTTAGGTTCATTATCTTCGCCTTATTTTCCAAAATATACCCACCATTTATAGTTAGATATATTTATTTTTTCCATTTTAAGATTATTAACTTCTTCTATATTTTTTTGGTATAATTCAATTTCTTTTTTTATTAATTCATCACTTTTTAAATCAGGATATAAATTAACTAATTGAATATAACTATCTACTTTTAAATCTTTAAATGTTTTTCCTTCATATTCCATATATGATTTAACTGAAACCTCTACTTTACTTTCAATTTCTTTATTCTTGTTTTCTAATAGTTCTATCTTTTGGTCTATTACTCTACCATTTACTATATAACCAATGAAAGTTGCCATTACTATAATCTTTATTCCTAAACATAATAATGGTACAAAAAATAATTCTTCAGCCTTACTACAAAGTAGACATATAATAAATATTATTGATATTATTATTAAAACTATTAACATTTTTTATCACCTCTTAATATATCTTCTAATTCTAATAACCCAGCAGGTGTTAAAGCATAATCATATTTGCCTAATTTATAACTATCTAATAATTCTAGTGCTTTATCTATTTTTTTTCTTAATCTTCTATTTTCTAATTTATAACATTTATTTGCACCTGATATTTCTACTATTCTTTTCTCTAATTCTTGTATATATAATTTGTTATTATCTTGTTTTAATTTAATAATTTCATATTCTTTATTACTTATTATTTTCATTATCTTCGCCCTCTATATACTTATACCCGTCTTTATATGGTTTAAACTGTGTTGTTGCTCTGATATGTATAATATGTGTTTTATCTTCTTCTAGCCAACAATAACTATAAAAGCCGTCTAAATGTCCGAATATCACGACTTGATTATCAATATATAACTTAATGTTTTGATATTCAGGTAGTTCATATAGTTTTTTAATCACAAATATACATCCCGTCTATATTTTGTATATCTTGCATTTTAAGTATACATAAAGTTTTTATAGTACTATCTTTAGTAATATCTTTAATTGTTTTTAAAGTATGATATACATTTTCTAGTTCGTCTTTTAACCTTCTATTTTCTTCAGATAGACTAGACTCTTCTTCAGTTAAGCGTAAGATTTTATCGTTTAAAGTACCTATTTTATCAGTTAATAATCTAATATCACTATACATCTTAGTTTTTAATGTTACTATTTTGTTCATATTTTATCCCTTTCTTTAAATGTCTACCATATTTTTTACGAGTTCCACCAGGAGCATAGTGTAAATATTTATCTATTTCACTCCACTTCCAATTCAACTCATTTTTTAAAAACTCAATCATTAATAAATCATTGTATTTATACAATCTTTTAACCTCTTCGTTATAATACTTGACCCATACTAGCAAATTGTCGCGTAATTCTTGTATTTCTTTGTCAAGTTCTGTGTCCTTTATCATATAAAGTGCGAATTTATCTACAATATTACGACTTGTATCTACTATTGTAGTTTTGAGTAAAGGACTACCAGGTTGAGTTTTTTCAAAATTGAGTTCTTTTTTTTCCAATAAAAAATTGAGGCGGTTATCGATTTCTAGTATCTTATTACGTATTTCTTTTAAACTAGGTATCATTTGTCCACCTCACTATCTAAAGTGTCTGAAATGGGCTTTATTTCCACTTCTACACACTCTTTAACATCTTTTTGATATATATGTGTTATCTTTTGTATGTATTTAACATTATCGTCTATGATTTTACCGCTACGGACTAGACCATCTATGATGTTCTTTGGTAGTTTACCATCTAAGTCACTTGTAGTGGTTTTTATATGCCATGTAAATATTAGTTCAATGGGATATTTTTTTATTTTAGGTATCTTATTGAACTCATATTTACTCAGTTCAGTCTCTTTTTGTTTTATTTTATTTGCATAAAAGTAATTTGTCCTACATTTATTAATGTAGGTATTTATGTTTTCAAACTTATAATCTATTAATATTTTCATTTTAACGTATGAATACCATTGTCTTCGCACTCACGAATTATGCCATCCATATACCTTCCAAATTGAATTGTTGTCATTTTGTGTGACGGAATATAGACTTTGTAGTATGTATATTGTCTTCCGTCTTTACCTATTGTGTGACTAACTACATCATAATAGTCAAAATATCTGACAGGGTCTATGTCACTTCTCATTAGAATTGTGTCATAATCGCTGTATTCTTTAATCAATCTTTGATGTAATTCATCGTTGCCTAGATTAAGTTTCTTTGCAAGTTGCTTTTGTAAGACCCAACTCATGTCGTTTTGAGATAGATTTCTTTTCCTAGTTACAAGAGTAAGTTCAACATTAATTGAGTCTTTACTAGCCAACTTATTTAACTCATCCTCGTCAAACATATCGCTGTCGAGCATTTCTAGGGCTATTTTAGGCTTTTTACTTATAAAATCAGTAGATATGTCTACTATCTTACAAATCGCTTTCATATACCCTCCAAATAAAATAAAAGAGAACAAGACACAAATATTAAGGATTATATCATTTAATAGTGTAGCATTATCAGTGCATTGTATGAAGAATAGTTTCTGCTGTAATGTGTCTTTAAAGGAATTTATCAATTTAACAAGTCGCATTTATTCGCACTCTTCCAGTTGAGTTATTACGCTTAAGTTGCGTAAGTTGGACTCGAACCAACAACTTCGGACTTACAAGGTCTTATTTTTGCTGCTAGCGACTTTATATGCTTATTAGCACTACTCAGTAGATATTAGAAAATAATAGATTAAAGATATTCGTGTGTATATGAAAAAATATATCCTTCAACTTTATTAATAACTTGCTGGATGTCCATGTACTGACAATTAATATCTACTGAGTACTACCAATAAGGCAGTACCTCAGTCCAAATAGAGAAAATGGTACTTAGTAAGCACCCTAGAATAGATAAATTAACCTTTTGTGTGTATAACACTCGTGGCACTTATAATTCGTAAATTATTAAGTGATATTTTTTATCTACTCTAGGCTACCTATTACGTAGCCTTTTTATTAGAAAAGATTTTATTATATTCAAGTCACTTAATATCCTAAAGCATGGAGATTATATTTTTGCTGTTAGTGACTTTCATTATTGTTAAGTTATACAAGGCTATTTATTTACTGGACGGACTCGAACCGCTATTTTATCTTGAATTGATAATGTTTAACCGCTAAACTACCTAGATTTGTTGCAGAAATAGCCTTTAAATATTTTAAAAAGAAATTATATAAAGTACAAAGGGCATTTTTACTTTTGAATTCCCAAAACTCATGTAATAATTATTGCTGTTATGTCCTTTTAAGTACTTTATATTATACCATTTTTACCCTTTATATTCAATGTTTTTCTTATATTCTTCCAAGATTTTATCAATATAAGTAGCCATATTAAAGTTGTTTTCTAATAACTTTAAGATTTGTAAGTTATAACCACTTAAGAAAATGTTACCATACTCGTCAAATTCAGGTACGGTTTTATTACGGTCATTAAAGTTCCACCATACCAATTTCGTATTTGCTTCATGTTTTCTAAATAATTCTTGAAGTTCTTCTTTGCTTTGATGTGAACCATAATCAAATTCCATATCACTCATAACAATTATGTATTGAGGATATTTATTTAAACCTTTAAGTAAGTTTAATACCTTAGCAAAGTCAGTATTTGAACAATCTCCTGTATACATAGAGTCATATTGTTCTTTTAATGTTTCACCTTTAATAGTCATTAAGTGTGGATTAGAACTAAATGATATAATTTGATTTCTAGCGTAAGTAGAGTGAGTTGCTAAAGCATGTGCTACTGATGTCGCCCTGCTTAGTAAAGAGTTATTATCTCCTTTCCAACCCATTGAACCTGATGTATCAAGTACGCAGATAGCGTCCATCTCTACGCCTATAGTTTCGTTTTCTACAATTTTCTTTGCGATTATGTCTTCTGCGTCTTGTGGACACCAGTCATTAACAGTTTTAAATGCGTCATGAACTGTGGCAGTACTTACGTTAACTTTTGCTTTATTGTCTTTAACCTTGTCAATATATTCTTTAAATCTAGGAGCAATATCTTCCCTAGTATTAAAGGCATGAAGGTATTTAGTCATGGCAAGTGAAGGTACTTTCTCGAAGTCTATTTCATCAACTAATGGATGACTGTAATTACCTTTCTTGAATAGTTCATTTAAAGGAGTTCCTTCTAACTGTTCTGCATAAGATAACTTATATTCAACAGTCTTATCAGTTTTGATTAAACTTCTATATTCCTTTTCACTTATTTCCCACATCTTACATAATGCTTTAGCAATTCTCTTGTCTTTACCTGTAAGTCTAGGTGACCATTTTTTTGCTAATTCATTACCTTCAGCAAGACTATAATGTAGAACTTTTAAATTATCGTCAGTAGGTATATGCCATAAGTCATCAAATCTACCTGCTTTGATAATATTTAAAGCACTTACCCCTGATTGTTTCATTAATTCTCTACCTAAGTCTCTACGACCTAAGCCGTAACGTGCGTCACGCACGAACATTGAAAATACCTTATCTTTTTCACTTGAACCAATATGTACTTGGTCCAAGTGTTTTTCAAAGTAAGGTGTCATAAAGAACAAGTCAGTTAAATTATCTCCTGTTGTCTTATATGAAATATCCCCGTTTTCAGTTCTTTTTGTATTTAATAATTTTTCTATCTCGTTCATAGTTTTCTCCTAGTATAATTTATCTTTTAATTTATCAGTAATCTTATATAGTGCGTCTACATAACTTACTACTTCTTCTCTAGTAGTTATATCAGCATTATTAAGATAATCAACCACTAATTCTTTTACCGCTTTATCAAACTTCTCAGAGTTAGTAATTTCCATTACACACTCAGTAGGTTCTTCAATTACTTCAGGTTCTTCTATTACCTCAGGTATTACCTCAGGTTCTTCCATTATTTCCTCTTCTACAGGTTCTTCTTGTTTAACATACTTTAATGTCTTACCTGTATCACTCTTAACATCTTTAAGATTTACGGCAAGAACTTTGCCATTTTTGTAAATAATTTTATCTTCTTGGTCTAACTCTTGTAATAATTTACAAATATTACCTTGACAGTCAGTTATACCATACAATTCTTTTAACTCTTTCATAAGTTCTTTCATTGGTGGTATAGCATTACCTTCTTTAGTCAATGTTTGTAAATGTCCGTAGATATTTACTTTCTTTTGCATTTTCTTAAGTCTATTATTACCCATTTTATAAACTTTAACCCCTTTATTTTCGTCTGCTATCTTGCCAACACCGTTGTTACCTAAACCTTTAATTTCAATGTAACCTCTATTGTAGATAAAATCATTTGGATTTTTCTCGTGTAATTCATTTAATAATTCAATTAATGTACTTACTGGTATTCCAGTATCTTGTGCAATTTGTTTAATAGTAAAAATTGCTCCATTTTTTATTTTTTCTCTACAGTATTCATATACTATATTTTGACGTCTTAGTCTTTTAAAATTATGTTTCTTTCTATTTCTATATTTCATTTCTTTTACCTCATATATTTCTTTCTTTAATTTTTCTTCTAGTCTCTTTTTCCTAGCGTACAACCTCTTTTGTTCTTTATAATATTCAGGTTTTTTCTTACGACTCGCTTTTACGCTTTCGTACATATAACCTGGATGTTCTTCAGCCCATTTCTTATGATATTCGAGTATCTTTTCTTTATTCTTTTTTCTCCACTCTCTCATATACTCTGGGTTTTTCTTTAACCATTTTCTTTGATATTTAGCAACGTACCCCATCATCAACCTCTTCAAAGTGAGGTTCATTATGAATAGCAATACTTATGTTATAAGTAGTTCCGTTGTTTTTATTTGATTTTTGACTATATAGAATAATATCTACATCGTCACGCATTATATACGGCGTTTCTTTTAACTTTTTAATAAGTTCTTTAGCACATTTACTAGCAACTACACCACTATCATCAACTAATTTAATACTTCTTGCTTTGTTATTCTCAATGGTAATATAACCTTTTTTAACAAGATTTCTTAAATGAACAAAAGTAGTCGATGGTGTTGCAACTCCTATACCCTTACAAATATCTCTTACTGTAGGACTATACTCGTGTTCTTCTATAAAGGCTTTTATAAACTCAAGAGTATCATTTTGTCTACGAGTCAATTTTACTTGTTTCATTTTTATCTCCTCTTAATCTTATAGCGATTTCGTCTTTATCTACTCGGCTAATATTACTATTATCTAAGTATTCTAAGACACTATTTTGTGACGCTATTAGCCCAATATTTTCTTTACCCAAGTCTATGATAGTTTCTAAAGCGTCTTCTAGGTCTTCATAAGCCTTTTTATTGTCTCTTAATAGAAATATCGCTATTATCGCTGTTACTACCCAGTTTATTATCAGTACTATTTCCACTCTTAATCTCCTCCGTCTTCTTTCTAAATTGATACATAAAATACGCTTTTGTATCATTTCTTATTTTTCTACCACAATGACTACATATTTTAAAATGTGCCTGAACAGGCAGTATATGTGTATGACCACACTTACATCTAACTTTTATGTGGTCATTATATGCTTGTGCTAACTTTTCCACTTCTTGAAGTTTCTTCATAATTAAAATGGTAAATCATCATCGTTTAATACTACCTCGTCACTTGTAATTGACTTATCAGGACCTGTAATAATGTCATAGTTTAAGACCATAAGGTAATCATATTTAGTTCCGTTTGTCTCAAAAAATGACTGAAAAGCATTATTTATCTTAATCTCACAGGTGTCTTGTGGCTCTTGGTCTCTTAAGAATTTGATACGTTTAGTCATATAACTGTATGTACCGTCTATATTTTTATTTGCTATTGAATAGGTAAAGTTATGACTTCCGTCTTCTTTTACGTTCTTCCATACTTTAACTTTATCTGCTGTAATTGTTATCATGTAAAATCTTCCTCTCCTAATAACACATTTTCTTCTAACCTCTTTTTATCTTTTCTAAACTTATCAACGGCTTGTTTTATTTCTTCAACCCAGTCTTGATAATCATTTATGTTGATTTCGTATTCAGTAAGTAATTCCTTATTAAATTCTTCATTAAAGTCCTTAGGTCTTTCATATACGCATAATGTACCTTCTTCTACTTTGTAATTAATCATGTAGAAGAGTAATTGTACGATGTAGTATTTATAAGTTCTTACTCGCTTATGAATACGACTTGTTGTTTTAATTTCAATAATCTTTTTACCATTGAACCCGTCAGTATGACATCTAATATCGCCAATAATTAATTTATCTTCGACATAGTTCGTGTCATATTTTTTATTAATAAACTCCCTAATTTTACCTTCCATGACATTTCCATAGTCGATATAAGGGTTATCAATTTCTTCAGGTTCTTCTAGTCCTACTTTTTCTTTGAGCAACTTATAGTAAGTTTTGAAGGGAGATATACCCATGATTATAGGTATATCTGAACCTCCTATATAAAGGTTTCTATCTTCACTTACGCTCTTTTGCATATTAGCCTAGTTTTAAAGTTACTAAGACTTTTTTATAGTCTTCTTCAGTAGAGTCTTTGCTTAGTTTATTATTCTTAGCAACATCTTCGAGATTTAGGTTTTTCTCTTTGCAATATGCTATAAGTTGTTCTCTAAATGTAGGTTCTTTTGTCGCTTTAGTAATTTTACCTTCAGTACTTCCTTCAGCGTCAGGGTCATCACCTGTTGCTATCTTATATGCTTTCATTAAAGCGTACTTATCAGCGTAAGTCATAGCCTTACCTGGAGATTTATCTGAAGAGTCAATACCATCTCCATAAGTAATTGTTTCTATAAACTCATCAGGTTTATCTATGTTAGTAAACTTATATCTTGTTTCTATTCTCATAAATAAACTATTAGTCTTAGTAACTTTACCTTGATATTCAGTTTCTTTAGTTAAGATTTCACTATCAGTAATTCTACGACTTAAAGGATAAGAATAAATTCTATATTTTTCTTCTAAAGGTTTGATAGCGTCTAGGATGTCTTTTTCTTGAACAGCCTTATACTTTCTACCTCCACCCATATCTACATTTAAGTTCTTAGCAACTACTCCTAATTCATTTGTAATTGCACTCATTTTTTCAAATATATTCATTTCTTCTACTTTACTCATTGTTATCTCCTCCGTTGTTATTATCATAATATTCACCGACAACCATGTGGTTCTCTAGTTCTACATTTGTTTCTTCAGGCACTTCTTGTTGGTCTTTTTTAAACTCAACATAATCGTCTAGTATTTCACAAATATTAGTCCCTTGTTGTAGTAGTCCTAGTTCTTGCATTGTTTCTAGTTCGTGATACGCTTTTTGTTCTTCGGTCATATTTGTTCTCCTTTAATAAAGTTTTATTAAACCCCTCTAACTTCTTGTTTTCATTTTTGAGATGTAAGTTTCTATTAACTAAATACTCAATAGTATCTTTTAAACTATAAATTTTTAACCATAAGCCTAAGATTATAAATACCAATAGAACTATAATCACAATTAATACAATTTCCATATTACTCAACTCCAAATATTTCTTTTACCTTATTCATCCTTAACATCCTCAATTCTCTTAATTAACCCACTAATAGATTTATCAAGAAAATCACTGTTTCTTTGATAAATAAGTTCCATTTCAGCACTCTCTTTGTTATTAGACTTCTCATATCTAATTAAGTCGTCTTTCTCACTTTCAAAAGATTTTATAAATGCGTTTCTTAAACCATTTCTAGTAAACTCGTCTGCATTACAAATATCTTGAAAGCCTATTCTACGTACAATATTTCTAGTAATAGGTTCTAGGTAAGATAATGCCTCTTCTTCTCTATATCTACCAATTCTACTTGCAACATCTCTTACTTTTTCCCACTCCTCGTCTGCTTTAAGGTTTACTTGAGAATTATTTTGTTTAGTAATATAACTCTTTACTTCTGCGATACTAGGAAAGTATTTACTTTCATTAATAGACTGAAATATAGCCTGTTTAAATGTATCTAAATCATAATCTCTAAAAAAGTCATACCATATCAACATTTGATTTTCATTAATATCTTTGTTGTATGCTTCACATAGGTAACTATACCAAAAACTAAATTCACTCTCTGTCATCTCAATACTCCTCTCCTTAATATTTCTTTAAAACTTTGATTATTATGTATTGCGTCATTTATTCTTACTTTTTGTCCTAAGTATTCTTCAAACTTAGTAGCGTTGAATAAAGTACTCGGTCTTAAATATTTACACATCCTACTGTCATTAACCCACTCAGCACATTTCTTATCTATTACTGTCTTAAAGTCTTCTAGTGTATAACCATCTTTCAATCTAGCACTTATTAATTTCTCGTTAGTACTAGAATTAACTCTATAGTTAGTACCCGCTTTGTGATTAAGATATTCAATTATTTCTTTATATATTTCTTTTATATTTATATTATTAAGATTTATATTATTAGATAATCTAGTAATATTTATATTACTAGATATATTTATATTATTCTCTTTCACATTTTTGTTAACGGCTCCGTTCACATTTTTGTTAACGGCCGTTAACATTTTTGTTAACCGTATTTCTCTATCAGTAACAACATTTCCAGACTTTTTATAAGTAATATTTATAATGCCTTTTTCTTCTAAAATCTTTATCTTACGAGATATTGTTTGAACAGGTTCGTCAAACAAACTAGATAAATATTTATTAGTGGCATAACAGTACCCCTCTTTAGCACATAGACTTGATATGATTAGTAATAACCCTAATTCGTTCTTAATATTCTTATCTAGTGCCCACTCATTAAAACATATTGCATAACCATTTACGATGTCGTTTATCATTTAATCTCCTTCTGCTAAACTATGTTGTTTTTATAAATAAATCTCCTTTCTAAAAAACAAAAAACCAGGTATTATCTACCTAGTTCACTAAGAAGTATATATATTATGTAAACTTCTAAGTAATACAAACTAGATAGATAATTTCTATCTCTTTCTTCGTTTTGTACTTGTAATATATCACACTATTTTTAATTAATCAATAACTTTTGTTTTAATTCTCTAATTTAGTTATGAAATACACGATTGCCATACCAATCAAAATAAACTTGAATATATCAATCAAATACAAATTAGTTATTTTTTGCATTACTTGAGTAACTGTAGCACGTCTATTTAAAATCATATCAAACTCATCGTTAGAATATGTTCTACCTTTATGTAGTCGTCTTATATCTACTACCGTCCATCCCATTGATGTTACTTCTCCTGTTTTGTGTTGTGGTATAGTAGTTCTTGCTCGGTAAATTATTTCTCCATTATTCTTACGATAAAGTACTAAATATCTATACATACACTACCCTCCCCTCTTAACTCGAGTAGTGTAGTATATATTATCTATTTACTTTTGTCAAAATTATGAATTATAATTGAATTAAATAAAAGGCTATATTAGAAGATTTTATACATAAATGTACAAATAGATGTTTAAGAGTAAAACTCTTCTAATTTGTACTTAAAAATAATTTTTAGAGGTATATTATGGGTATTAGTGTAAAAACTTTAGAGAAAAATAGATTTTCTATTCTAACTGATGATATGGAGCATTGTTATATTTGTAAAAAACCGAAGGAAGACATTAATGAAATATTTATGGGTAGGAATAGACAAAATTCTATGAAGTACGGATTATGTATTCCTATGTGTAGGAAGTGTCATAACAAGTTCCACGAAGTAAGAGCATATCAACTCCATATCATGAAAGAAGCACAAGAAGCCTTCGAGAAAAAGTATTCACATGAAGAGTTTATGAAGATATTTAGAGAAAATTATAAAGACTAGATTACTCTAGCCTTTTTATTTTACAAAATACCACCAAGTTTTATGAGGGTGACCATCCACATCATTTAACCAAGCAGTAGTCATTTTAACGTATGTATCAACATTATCCATAGGAATTACATCACCATAATCATTTGCTAAACTATTCATTACGATATAATTATCATTTGAAGTAAAACCTACTACACTACTTATTGTATCTTTATTCCATACTTCTCCTCTAGGTTTCATATCATTAACAATTTCATAAGCCATTTCATCAGGTATAGAATAATTATAAGCCATACCTATAATCTTGTTCTTATACTTTTTAGAGTTTTCAGACTCACTTATTAACTTTATTAACATTTCTCCTAGACAATCCATATCTTCTTGTTTACCATTAGCAATTATCATATCTAAATATTGTTTCATAATTAACTCTCCGTTCCTCTAGGATTTAAACAATTACAACTTAAAATTACAAATTGCCCGTCAGTGTAATTAGGATTTTCGTTACCATATCCTATAGGATAATTAACTCTTTTATTTAACATATTGGCTATTACCTCGTTACCATACTTACATAATACTGGGATATTAACAGAATTAATTTGAATATAGACAGGTAAATTAGCAGTAGCCTCTACATTACAGGCAATAATTAACCTATAATTGCCACAGTTTGTGACATTTTTTACTGTTTTATTAGGAATTAAGACTACACCTGTGTCAGTAGTTGTAGCATTTGATACGACTATTGTATTACAATTCATACTATCATCCTTTCATAATAAAAGACATAGGTTTCCCTATATCTTAGTCGACCTTTTAATAAAGGGAATTAGAACATCCACATCCATAATAACATGGAGGTTTTGGAGCAGTAGTTGCTAAATTACTTAAGATATTTTCAGTAATTTGAGCAGTTTGAACTT
>Ga0326512_10000338_pt1 | contig 40484 bp, 52 predicted proteins | sample 1_2617_0518_D_FD_203652 | JGI IMG/M metagenome (GOLD analysis project Ga0326512, IMG submission 203652) | Bovine rumen microbial communities from UC Davis, California, United States - 1_2617_0518 | ecosystem: Host-associated > Mammals > Digestive system > Stomach > Rumen | place: USA... | reverse complement strand
CAAGCCTTTACAGCGTGGGACCTGCGAAAAATCCAGGGGGGCCTATTATATAGTAACTATTTGTTACATATGTTACAGATAGTTACATATTATATAAATACCGCCGGCCCTTGTTTATCAACGTTTGCACACTTGTAACAGAAGTAACAGTTTTTTGCAGGGGTATCCTATTTTTTGCTGGCTGCCATTATTCGTCTACATGTGCGGTTCGGGACCAAAAGGCCGCGGGTTCGAATCCCGCCACTTCGACAGACCCGGAAGTCTTGAAAAATAAGGCTTCCGGGTTTTTTGCGTTTTGGGCCCAGGGCGATCGGCGGGCCAAAACTTGGGAGAAAATTACAAACAAAAAACCCGGAGACCGTTGCGGGTCAACGGCTCCGGACGGGAGAAACTGGGAGAAACTGGGAGAAACGGGAGCGGTCAGATGGCGGCGGATGGATCAGGCGGGCCGGCTGGATCCGCTGGGGCGATGGCTGCGGGCTGATCCTCCGGAGGATCCTGGGCGGGCGGGGTCGGTCGGATCAGCTGGTCGAGGATCTGAGCCGCGGCCTGATCGTGGGCGGCGAAGGGGTGGGTGTAGGTGCTGAGGGTGACGGTGGCGTCGGAGTGGCCCATGCGGGCAGCCACCGCGGCAATGTCCACATTATGGGCGACCAGGATCGAGGCGTGCGCGTGCCGGAGGTCGTGAAAGGTGATGGACGGAAAACCGTTTTCCTCGGCGAAGGCGCGGAACCATTTGCTCGGCGTGTCTTTGTTTACGGGCTGGCCGAAGCGGTTGTGGACGATGTGGCCGGAGCGGTGGTAACGGGGGCGCCTGCCGGCGAGCTCGTCCTCGGCGGATATATCGATCTCGTCAGCGGCGTCCTGGTGCATGTTCTTCCGGAGGATGTCCAGCATGGCCGGCGGGAGGGTGATCTGACGGACGGCCGAATCGGTTTTCGGGTCAGCGGTGAAGGTGCCGGTGGCGGATGTGTACTTGACGGCGCGGGAGATGTCGATGGTGCCGGCGGTCCAGGATATGTCCGAATAGCGGAGGGCGACAACCTCGCCCAGGCGGAGCCCGCAGAGGAGGGCCAGCAGGACGGCCAGGCGGAAACAGCGCCGGTCCTCCGGGAGGGCATCGAGGAGGCGGATCAGGCGGGCGGCGTCCTCTTCGGTGAGGGCTGCGCGGTGGGTGCGTTTCTTCCTGGGGCGCTGCACGCGGTCCATGGGGTTGTGCTCCAGATAGCCCATGCGGACGGCTGCGGCCAGCAGGGTGGACAGACAGCCGTAATAGTTGAGGGCGGTTTTTGCGGAGAGGGGTTTTTGCAGCTTCGCGCGGGGAGCGAGGGCCCGCTCTTCGGATTCGCGGCGGGCGCGCTGGAGCTGTGTCTCCGGTTTGCGGGTGGTGCGGCGCGGATCCGCGCGGAGACGGATCAGCCAGTCGGTGAGGATGGCCGGGGTCAGCTCGTCCAGACGATAGTCGCCCAGGGCGGGAAGGATCCGGGAATCCAGCAGGTATCTGTAGTTTGCGATGGTGACGGGGGAGCAGTCGGGGCGGAGCAGCTTCGAGATCCACTCCTCCGACCAGTCGCGGAGGGTCCAGGCGGTGGCTGCTGACTGACTGAGGCGCTTCTCCAGCTGCTCCAGCTCGCGCTGGGCGTCGCGGCGCTGGACGGATTCCGGCAGGGCCGGGTCCATGTGGATGGTCATGGGGATGTAGACGGTAGCGCCGGATGCGGTGGTGGTTTTCGCGGAGATGCGCCAGGAGTTTTTCCCGCGCTTTTCGATGTAGCCCATGTATGTGGCCTCCTAAAAAAATTCTATAGCAGGGGGGGTATGTTATTTTCCTGTTACAACTGTAACAGAGCCCGCAAACCCTTATAATATAAGGGCTCGCGGCGTAACAGCGGAACTGTTACGACCGTTACAAAGGGCCGAAAAAGCTGTAACAAGATGCGGAAGCGCGACGGGCTATATTAAGCAAAGAGGGAAGAAAAGCAAAGTAACATGAAGGAAAAGCGACAGAAGGAGACGAAAAGCGACAACGTGGTCGCTTTTGAGGTGGCGCGCAGATGCGGACAAAATGTGGACAAAATGTGGACAGATGCGGACAGATGCGGACAGGGATCAGAAGTCTTCGCTGCCGTTTATTTTGTCGGCCAGGATGTTCGGGATGATCATGGAGGAGTACATGGTGTTCAGGGTGCCGGAGACGGTGATCTGATCGCCGACCTGGAAGGGGACCGCGTCCAGGTGCAGGCGGAAGTGGACCGCGATCTGGGGCTTGTCGCTGCCCAGGGGCGGGATGGCCTTCTCGTCATCGACGGCGAGGGTCATCTCGTAATGGTTTGAGGCGCCGGCCCAGTGAATCTCCAGGATTGTGCCGGAGACTTCGGTGCGGACTTCGGCGGCGCTGGCCGGGGCGTGGGTGTATACGTAGTCCTGCAGCTCGGCCAGGGACATGGCAGCCAGGGCCGCGGACGCGGGGATGAGAGACAGGGCGAGGGCAGCGGACAGGGCAACACGAAACAGCTTTTTCATGGGGGTCCTCCTGTGCGGTGATTTATCGGTCAGCGGTTATTTCTGGCTGGGCCAGCGGGGCGAGCAGGATCCGCAGGGGCGGTATCCCATGCGGGCCGTTTCATCGGGGAGCCGGAAGGCGATGCGGTTCTCCGGGATGATCTTCGAGAGCTGCGGACAGCCGGCAGCGTGATATATTTTTGTCGATTTGTTGCCGATAAACTGGACCGGGAGGGCGAGATATGCGGCGCGGCGCTTTCGGCTGCGGCGAACCAGGAGGATGATGAGGAGGATCAGCACCGCGAGACCGATCAGCACCTCGACGAGGTGCTGCTTAATCCAGACTGCGGAGATGATGGTCGCGATAAAGGAAAACAATCAGAACAGCTCCTTTCTGTTTGTATAAATTAATGGTATAATTCCGCCAGCGGCCGAAAACAGCAGGGGCGCCCCGGCAGAAAGGATAAACGGGAATGACAAGAGAGGAAATTATGAACGCGATCCTTCAGCTGGATCGGGAGCAGCTGCTTGAGCTGCGGCGACTTCTCGACCGGCTTGAAGGCCGTCCAGAAAGTCCGCCACCCGAGACAGGGCCGGATCAGGGAGATCCTGAATCCGGGAAATAACATCAGCGAGGAGCTCGTCGTCAGAAATGACGGCGGGCTCTTTTGTTTTTGGCGTATCGGAGAGCCCCATGAGATAATCCAGGGAAACGCCGTAAAGCTGGCAGAGCTGGATGGCGGTCTGGATCTGCGGGGAAGACTTTCCGTGCTCCCACGCGAAGACGGACTGCTGGGTAACGTTCAGGCGGTTCCCGAGCTCGATTTGGGACAGGCCGTGCTCCTCGCGGAGCTGTTTAAATCTGTTCTGGGCCATTGTTTCACCGCCCTTCTAAAGGATATACCTATATTATACAGTTTGCAACTGTGAACGCAAACAGTTAAAACTTTAATTTGCGGGTTGACATAACAGTTATAAACTGTTATTATGGAGGCCCACGAAGGAGGTGACAAGCTGAAGTGATGAGAGAATGGCTGGTGCAGGCGCGAAACGCGAAGGGGATGAGCCAGGCGGACGTCGCGAAACAGTCAGGAATTGTGCAGCAGAGCTACCAGCTGATCGAGAAGGGTGTGAACCGTCCACGGATCGAGACGGCCCAGCGGATCGGCGCGGTGCTGGGTATTCCATGGCTGCGGTTTTACGAGGACGAGGACGAGGACGGCGAGAGCTGAAAAGCGACCACGTGGTCGCTTTTGACGGACAGGAGGGGCGAACGAGTGAAGGTGACAAGGTGTGACATGTGCGGGCGCACAGTAGAGGCCGGGGAAAGCTATTGCTTCAGGATGGAGGAAGAAGGCCCTGCCTTATATGCGGACGGTGAGCGCGTTGGGCGCTGGTTCGAGCATGACATGTGCGCGGAGTGTGCTGCAGAAGTGTTTAAGACAATTGACCGGCTGAAGGCCGCGAAGGAGGGGGAAGCGTGTACAAGGGGATGATTGACGCCCTGGCTTTTATGTACGGGTATATCGCGCGGGGCCGGGAGAAGATGACGGACGAGGAGCGGCGGGCTGTGGCCAACGGGGCGCACACGCTGGTCTTCAAGGCGCAGCTGGTGCTGGGGAGAGATGACGAGACGGCGCAGGACCGGGCGGATCTGGAGCTGGCGCGGCGGATGGATGACCACATCGAGGACAGCGTGGTCTTCCTGCAGCACCTGGAGATCTGTTAAAGAAAGAGAGAACAGGAAAATGGGAAAGACGCTGAATCTGGATACCTTTAACGAGATTTTGTTCGGGGCCTTTAAGGAGCAGACGCCGGCGGCGATGCTGGAGTTGCTGACGGTGGAGCTGCAGAGCGCCATGGCGATGAAGATCATGGCCATGGAGGACGTGATCAAGGACCTGAATCAGGGGAAGCCCTACCATCAGAACCTGAAAAAGGTGAACAACGTCGATAGCAATCTGGACAGCCTGGGCGAAAAGATTGAGAAGCTGATCCAGGAGCACCCGGAGCTGAAGAAGAAGGCCGAGGAAAGCGGGGTTGCGGAAGTGATCGCCGAAGCGGCGGGACAGGATGGCGGGGGCGCGGAAGAATGAGGCGGATGGATGAGGTCAAGGCGGACCCGCGGGTGATCCTGGATGCGCGGCGCGGGGACGGCGGGTGCGGATGGGTGACCGTGCACGGGCGGACGATGCGAGTGGTTTTTTCGTGGGGCGGCGGATGGGATCATGTGAGCGTGAGCCTGGGGAGCCGGTGCCCGACATGGGAGGAGATGTGCGCGGTGAAAAGCATTTTCTTCCGGCCTGATGAGTGCTGCGTGGAGTACCACCCGCCGGAGAGCCGGTACGTCAACATACACCCGTACTGCCTGCACATCTGGCGGCCGCAGGATAAGGAGATTCTGCAGCCGCCGATCTGGATGGTGTGATGCCCCATGGCATGCGGAGACGCGAAAAAGGAGAAAAGATCATATAAAAAGAGAGGGGCATGGGCATGAAAAACAACGAGTACACGATCAGGATTGAGAGCAGCAATCCGGAGTACGAGGTCGACAAGGACATCCGGGACGGTCTGACGGTGGATGGGTTTCTGCTGATCACCTTCCAGGACGATCAGCCAGTATGCGAGATCATGAATGGGGTGTCCGTTGCCAATCTGGCGAAATGGATCGAGAGGGAGACAGAGACCGGAGCGGTGATGCGGCAGGCGTCGGCCATCGCGGAAGGGTACCTGAAGGCGAAGGACATCATGGCCAAAGCTATGAAAGAAAAGGGCCCGAGCAGGCTGGTTGTGGAAGGCCTGGAGGGGCGCGCGAACATCCTGACCGTGGAGGGGCTGCGGGACGTGATCGACGCCGCGATCCGAAGAAGGGACAAGGGAGAGGCAGAGCAAGAAGGAGGGACAGAGGCATGAACGAGAACGAGAAAAGACGGTATAAGGGAATCGCGGGGCGGATCAGGATGGCAATGGAAATGCGGAATATATCGCTGCATGACCTGGCCAGGCTGACCGGGCTGCACGATGAAAAGCTGGCGCGCTTTATTGTCAGACGCGGAGAGATGAGCGGGGACGAGCTGAACGAGGTCGCCCGGGTCCTGAATGTGCCGTGGAGGTGGATCGTCAGCGGAGAGGGGAACCCGGAGGACGGATACAAAAAGGTGCAGGCGCCGGAGGCGAGGTTCCGGCCGGCGGGGGTGCCTCCGCTGGGGTGGCTGATGACCAGGCTGGCGTCGGACAGCTGGGTGCGGGTATACGAGACGGACGGGGCCACGAGCCTGGAGGCGATGGAGCCGATCTATGACGCGGAGGCGGAAGCCTTCCGGGACTGGAGCGGCTGGCAGCGGGTGCAGACGAAGGACGTGGTGCTGATCCGGGCCGTCAATGATCCGGATACGGTGGAGCCGGTGGTGGAGATTTACATTTAAACAGGGACAGACACCGGACGAGGAAATCAACGTCCGGGGAAAAAAGGAGAAGGAGAGCAAACCATGAGCGAGATGGGAACCGGAGGAAAGGCGGCCGGGATGGCCGCGAGGAACGAGGCGCAGGCGGGCGGTCTGGCAAAGATCACCGCGAGGAATGAGGACCGGGCGGACATCGTGGGGACGAAGGCCGGTGAGATGGGGCTGCAGATGGCCGGGGGCCGGGCGCTGACGGTGGCGGACTATGAGGCGCGGATCTGGATTTACCGGGAGCAGGCCGTCGGCGGGTACATCGGGATCGGGCGCACATTGAACGAGGCGAAGGCCGCGGGGGTCGTGGGCCGCGGAGAATGGGAAACATGGGTGGAGCGGACCACGGGGCTGAGCATCCGGCAGGCGCAGCGGTGCATGCGGGCGGCGCAGGAGATCCGGGAGGGCTCATTCCTCGGGCAGCTGGACATCAGCAAGGCGACGATGCTGCTGTCCAGCGGGCTGGACGAGAGCGAGCGGGAGATCCTGGGGGCGCGGGCCGCGGAGGAAGGGACCACCGTGAAGGAGCTGAAGGAGGAGATCCGGCAGCTGAAGGTGGCTAAGGTCCACGACACCGGGGCGCTGGCGGAAGCCAAGGGCGAGCTGAAGCGCGCCAAGGAAGAACGGGACCAGATCCGGGCACAGATGCAGGCGCTGCACAAGGGCTTCGAGGCGCGGGCGGACGAGATCCGGAAAACGGCCTATGCGCAGGGGAAGGATGACGGCGCGAAGGAAGGCGGACGGACGGAGGCGGAAGCCCAGGGGCGGATCCAGGCGATGGAGAAGCAGATGCAGGAGGCCGAGCGCCGGGTCCGGGACGCGGAGAGACAGCTGGCGGAGCAGGTAGCGGAAGCGCGGCGGAAGGTCCGGGACGCGGAGCAGGCCAAGAAGGAAGCGGAAAAGGCGCTTCGGGAGGACCTGAACGAGATCCGGCGGGAAACCATGGAAAACGCCCGGGACGATATCCGGGCGGAATACGAGGGCAAGCTGCATTTTCTGGCGAGTGAGAAGGAGGTCCTGCAGGGCGTTGTGCAGGACATGCGGGCGGAGCTGGAGGCCGCGGAAAGCCGGGAGGCGAAGCGGGCGAAGGAGCTGGCCGAGCTTCGGAAGGAGAAGGCGCAGGCCGGAATGGACGCGGCGCGCGGGATCCGGGCGGAGCGGATGCAGGGGATGGACCTGGCCGCGGCGGTGCGGACCTTTATCGGGTCGGTGAGCACACTCCCCCAGATGGGGCCGGCGCTGGCCGGGATGGCGGAAAGCGAGCGGGAGCAGATTCGGGCGCAGGTGGACACCGTGGCGGAATGGGTGCGGGCCAGCCGGACGGCGCTGGAAGCTATCTCGGCGGATGCCAGCATCGAGTAAAGGGGGCGGCATCATGACTATCGAGAGGCTGTGGGGGCTGTTCCCTGGCATGGAATGGCAGAGGGACATCGAGGACGACCAGCCGGACTACATCCGGCGGGCCTATCGGGCGAACTGCCCGGCGCACAGGGACGCGCAGGCGAGCCTGGACATTATCGTTAAGAGCCGGAAGAGAGACCGGCAGATCGTCGGGATCATGTACAGATGCCACGCGGGGTGCACCGTGCGGCAGATCCTGGATTACGCCGGGATCAGCGCGGAGGAGCTGGCCGCGGATGGCGTCAAGACCAACATGGAGGACGAGCTGCCGGCGAACCGGAGCGGGGACGCGGCGGGCGCCCACCTGGCGGAGACGGTCGAGCGGGCGCTGACGGTCGGGATCGAGACCGGGAAGGGCGTGCGCGAGGTGGCCGCCGTCATCCAGAAGGCCGTGGAGGCGCTGGGCGCGATGGCGGAGACCGTGCGGGTCACCAATGAGCGGATGAGCGCCATCGAGGAGGAGATGCGGAGCCTGCGGGAGCAGATCCGGACGATGGAAAAGGCCACGCCGGAGCAGGCGAAGACCATTAACCGGCTGATCCGGCAGCGGGCGAAGGACATCTGCAAGGAGTACCGGATGGGGCAGATGGTGGACCTGAAGCCTGGGAAGGGCCGGCCGGGCGGCTTTGAATGGGCGCCGGATCCGGACAAGGCGGCGAAGCTGACGGCGGCGATCCGGGCGGACATGCGGGAGATGACCGGGGTCAAGACGGCGCGGGAGATCGCCCGGTGCGACGTGGACCCGGTGATGGATTTCGTCCTCGGGTGGGACGATTACGAGCGGATACAGAAGATCCGGAAGGGCGGCCGGAAGACGGGAGCGGCATCATGACGACAGACCAGGAAAAAGCGCTGGAGGAGATGGCCCGGAGGTGGGGACACAGCCGGGCCGCCGACGGCGGAAACGGGCGCGGGGCGGATGGGCTTCGCGCTGATCAGACGCAGAGGGACGAAAATGGGGCGCGGACGGTGGCGCCGGAGGTCACCGGGAAGAGCCAGAGAGTGGGCGCCGCGGTGATCCGGACCAGCGCGTCGGCCGCGGCGATCGCGGAGGCGGAGAAGATCATCCAGGAAGCCCGGGAGCAGCTGAAGAGCGGGCCGGAGCGGACGCCGCCGAACAAATATGAAAACAACTTTATGATCGACCTGATGGTGCTGCGGAACGCGCTACGGGTGCGGGGGCCGAAGGTCAAGGAAAGGTTAAAGAAGGTCAATAAACACGCGGAGCGGGATCTGGGGCTGCTGTTCTCGCTGGTGGACCGGCTGCAGGTGCAGCTGGCCAGCACGATGCCGGCGAGCCGGGACGAGTATTATTCGGTGCTGGCGCGGAACGGGACATACCACCTGAGCGTGGCCGGGCCGATCCGGCAGGGGCACACGGTGGTGGTCACCGACGCGAACCTGGCGTATCTGTGCGAGGTGGCGATCGAGCAGGAGTGCCTGACCTGCCTGCGGGACGGGAGCGAGATCCGGCAGTGCCCGCTGCGGAAGGCGCTGATGGAAGTGGCGCCGGCCATGGAGATGAAGGCGGACCCTGGGGAGCGGTGCGAGTACGCGAACGTGCACAGGCAGCTGATGCACGGGGAGAATGTAACCATATAAGCCAAGGGAGTGCACGGGATGTGACGTGACTGTGGCGAATGGCCGGCGCTGGCCAGGAACGGGCAGGAGGGGGCGCGCGCAAAAACCCGGCGGGGGATTCACGGCGCGGGCGAGGGACTTCCTACGGGCGAACAATGGGACGGAACATATGGGCGAACGTTCGGAACGGACGGGGGCCGGATGAAGGCGCTGCGGGACAGGCCATCCGGGAGGGGTAACGGAGGAAATAACGCGGGGAACCGCTGAGGATAGAGGGCTGGCGGAATGTTTATAACGGAGTTTATGACGCGATTCCAGGGCGTGAAGGGGCGGGGGGAGAAGTATGTCTGCAAGTGCCCGTGCCATGACGACAAGCAGGCCAGCCTGAGCGTGGATGTGGTCGCCGGGCGGGACGGACGGCGGCGGATCATGCTGCACTGCCACGCGGGATGCGCGACGGAGAACATCCTGCAGGCGGTCGGGTGCAGCTGGGGGGACCTGATCGTCGACCAGGATCCGGAATGGGAGCAGAAGCTGGAGGCCCGGAGGGCCGGAGGAAACAGAAAAGGGGGAAGCGGAAATGCTGCAGCCGGCAGAGGAAGAGGGAACGGGCAGAGCGGAAAATCCGGGAGCCGTGGAGTGGGATCAAAAGGTGATCCTGGAGAAGATCCTGCAGACGATGCAGGCGATGGTGGGCAGCGCGAACGCGCAGCTGGAGGAGATGAACCAGGCAATAATGCACTGCCTGGGGACAGTGTACGGGCAGCATCAGGAGATGATGCGGGAAGTGATCGGCATCCGGGAGCGGGCAGGCGAGTGCGCGGCGCTGGCGGCCATGGTCAGGGAGGAGATGGACAAGGTCACGGAAGATCTGAAGGAGATCCGGTACCGGGAGACGGCCAACGCGACGTGGCTGACGGCCATCAGGGAGGAGCTGGCGCAGATGCGCGAGGGCAGGGAGACCGGGGGCTCGTCCCGGGAATGACGGTCTATACGACGGGGCCCGCGGGCGCGGGCGGACAGGGCGCGGCGGGGAGCCGGGACGGGGCGCCGGCGGATCCGCCGAAGGAGCCGGAGAAGAAGATCGACTGGGAGCACCCGGACCGGATCTACAGCTACACGGACGCGGAGGGGCGGGAGCTTTTCCAGGTGGTCCGGTACCACTTCCTGAACGGGAGCGGGAAAACGTTCCGGCAGCGGATGCGGGAGCCCGCGAACCCGAAGGCGAACCGGGAGGGATGGGTGCACAGCGTGCCGGAGGAGATCCGGTCGAAGACCATTTACCGGCTGCCGAAGGTACTGGAGGCGGTCCGGAAGGGCGAGCCGGTGTACGTGGTCGAGGGGGAAAAAGACGTCGAGACGCTGGAGCGGATGGGAAAGACCGCGACATGCAACGCCGGCGGGGCCGGGAAGTGGCGGGACGAGTACAGCCAGCACCTCAAGGGGGCGGACGTCATCATCCTGCCGGACAACGACCCGCGGAACGACCAGGGCGGCTATCCGGGGCAGGATCATGCGCTGGACGTCGCCTACAAGACGTACAGGATCGCCAAAAGGGTCCGGATCATCAATCTGAAGGAAGCGTGCCCGGAGCTGAAGGACAAGGGTGACATCACCGACCTGATCGAGACGATGGGCGAGACGGCGGGGATGGACGCGCTGGCCCGGCAGATCGCGGCGACGCGGGACTTTACGCCGGACATGGTGCCGTTTTGGCTGACGCCGGCGGAGCAGACGGAGCGGCTGTACGCGACGGTGGCCGGGTACGGGGTCGAGAACGGCTGCATCGTGCAGAAGACAGGGGACAGCACGAAGCCGCTGTGCGACTTCGCGGCGCTGCCGCGGTACGAGCTGATCCGGGACGACGGGGTGACCCGGGAGCGGCTTTTTGTCCTGGACGGATGGAACCAGAACGGGCAGAGGCTGGAGCGGGTCACCGTCACGGGGCCAGCGCTGGACAGCCTGAGCTTTGTGACCGAGAAATGGGGGTACATGGCGGCGGTCATGCCGGGCAACATGATCAAGCAAAAGATCAGCTACGCCATCAAAAAGGTCGGGCAGCGGATCAGCCGGACGGTGGTCGAATATAACCACATGGGATGGCGGAAGATCGGCGGGAAGTGGTGCTACCTGTATCACGGGGGCGCGATCGGCGCGGACGGCGTGACGGTCAACCTGGGGTACGGGCTGGAGACCTACCGGCTGGACGGCGGCGGGGGCGCCGCGTTCCAGCAGATGGATCCGGCCGAGGCGGCGCGGAAGAGCCTGAAGATCCTGGAGGTGGCCCGGCGGGGGATGGGCATCGCGCTGCTGGGGACGGTTTTCCTGGCGCCGCTGCGGGAGTGGATGGTGCAGAAGGATATCGTGCCGGCTTTTTCCCTTTTCCTGCACGGGCAGACACAGACGAGAAAGAGCACCATCACGGCGCTGGCGATGGCGCACTTCGGGAATTTTCACGCGAAGAACGCGCCGGCCAACTTCAAAAGCACCGGGAACCAGATCCGGAAAAAGGCCTTCCTGGTCAAGGACGCGCCTTTCTGGGTGGACGACTTCCATCCGACGGACAGCCAGCAGGAAAAGCGGCAGATGAACGCTACGGCGCAGACGCTGGCCCGGGCCTTCGGCGACGGGGCGGACCGGGGACGGCTGAACGCGGACGGGACGATCCAGGCCTCGACGCCGCCGCGGTCCATCGCCATCATCACGGGCGAGGACCTGCCGGCGGTGGGCGCCAGCGGATTGGCGCGGTATTTTATCCTGGACGTGGAGAAGGGAGACGTGCCGGTGACGGAGGAGCTGACAGCGCTGCAGCGGGACGCGCAGGCGGGATGGCTGCAGAAGAACATGAGAGGGTATATCGAGTGGCTGGCGAAGCAGGCGGACACGCTGCCGGAACAGCTGTATGATAAATTTATCAAGTATCGGGAGATCGCGCGGAAGCAGGGCGTCGGGGAGCAGGAGCGGAGCCCGGAGGCCATCGCGTGCATCCTGTGCGGATACGAGCAGATGCTGCTGTACTATGCCAGCATCGGGATCATGGATATGACGGAGGCCGGGAAGCTGTTTGTAGAGGCCAACCGGTCGCTTGCGGAGAACAGCCGGAAGCAGAGCCGGGATATGGAGGATGACAAGCCCAGCCGGATCTTTACGAACATCATCGGCGAGCTGATCGCCACCGGGCGGGTATGGATCAAGGATACGGTGATCCAGGACCCGAACGGGAAAAAGCAGGCCTATCCCATGGACAATATGATCGGGTGGCGGGACAACACGTACTACTATCTGCTGCCGGACATGGCTTTTAAGGAGGTCAGCCGGGTGTGCCGGGAAGAGGGGCATGAGTTCCCGATCAATTCGCCGCGGGGGCTGTACAAGCACCTGACCGCGGACGGGGTTGTGACCGGCATCAAGCCCGGGGAGAGTGCGGCGAAGCCGACACGGGTCGAGGACGGGAGGATCGTCCGGGTGCTGCGGATCCCGGTCGAGATCATCAACGGGGACAGCAAGGACGGGAACGTCGAGCGGGCCGAACAGGGAAATTTCCTGCGGGTGGACAAGGTGGAGCTGCCGGAGGAGTTTAAATAACACATTTGCGGTGGCGGAATAGACATCAGGATATGGTGGCAACCATCTGATGGTAAAGCCTTCTTGGCAATTGTAGACGCTTATAGGCATAAGTCGCATACTCAGAACGGCCAATGATGAGTTGTTAGAGGATGGCGATATGTCAGGTGCAAATCCTGACCCGCAAGACGTTCAAATATGAGGAGAAGCGTTATGGACGAAGAGATCATTAAAGCCCTCTCAAAAAATCTCTCTATGTTTTTTGAGCATGCTCCGATGAAACCTCCAAATGCAGATGGCATGACTCCTTTGGACGAGTGGACGGCATATCTGACAGCGTGGGTTAGCTTGTATGAGAAAAACAAAGAGTGTAATACGGATAATACCGGCAAAAGACTTTTTTGCATACAAGCATGCTCTAATTGTAATCTATCTTTAGACGAATGCCGACAGATAGGTGGCGTACAGTAATTGACAAAAAAAAGAATAATATATCAAGGAGGACGAAGGCATGAACAGGCACATGATTATCGGGAACCTGGTACGGGATCCGGAGAGCAGGACGACGGAGAGCGGGTACAGGTGGACGCGGTTCGTCGTGGCGGTGAACCGGCGGAAGCCCCGGGAGGGGGAGCCGGAGGCGGATTTTATCCGGGTCACGACGTGGAACGCGCTGGCGGAAAACTGCATGAAATACCTGCGGAAGGGGCGGAAGGTGGCGTGCGTCGGGGAGAGCAGCTGCCACGCCTGGATCGGCCAGCAGGGGGATCCGCGGGGACAGATCGAGATGACGGCGCAGGACGTGGAGTTTATCAGCGGGCCGCGGGACGGCGGGGCGGACGCGCCGCCGCAGGAGCCGGGATGGATGGGACAGCGGAGCGAAGAAGGCGGAAGCGGAGAGGACGCGGGGGCCGGAGCTGCAGAGGAGCAGGCCCGGCAGGTGGGTTTCACTGAGGTGGAGATGGATCCGGAGGAGCTTCCGTTCTGACCAGGATAAAAATGGAGGAAAACGATGGCGACGGTGAAACACTGCGACAAATGCGGGGCCGTCATGGAAGGTGACAGCGCGGTCATGATTCGCAGGAAGCGGAAATGCTGGAATCAGTTTGACGGCGAATATACGCAAACCAAGAATATCACGTATGATGTCTGCGAAAGATGCGCCAGAGAGATCGAGCTGGATTTTGTCGGAGAGGACGAGATCGACATGGCCACGGCGCAGGAATAGGAGTGGACGAATAAAAGCGGGGAGGACGCGGGGCGGGCGGACGGCCGCGGAAGGGAGAAGGCGACGGCGGGAGATGAGAGAGACAAGACGGAGAAGGGACGAGAGGACCGACGAGGCGCGGGAGGAGATGTGGACGCCGGGCGGTGGACCGGTGCCGGCAGGGCTGACGGGGATGGTGATCCTGCAGCGGTGCCGGGAGGCTGACGAGGATATCGCGCTGATCGACGCGCGGATCCGCCGGCAGCGGGAGACGATGGAGGCCATGGGCGGGATGCGGATGGACGCGGTGGGCGGCGGAAAGGGCACGCCGGATCCGGACCGGATGGGGCGGATGATGGCGAAGCTGGACGGAATCGAGCGGGAGAAGGCCCGGCGGGAGCGGGAGCGGGACGCGGAGATTTACAGCGCGGGGCTGCTGGTGGACATGCTGCCGAACCTGGAGGGGGAGATCCTGCACCAGTATTACGTGATGGGTCTGAGCACTGGGCAGATCGGGCGGAAGATGGGATACACCGGGAGTTACGTCAGAAAGAAGAAGACGGACGGGGAGGCCGTGATGGGGCAGATCATCTCGCCGGAGCGGGCGGCGGGGACGCTGCCGGAATGGTATGTGAGGGGATTCCGGGTCCGGCGGGGCCGGAAGGACTGAGAGAAGGAGGACAAAGATGGAGCAGGTATACGGGAGATACTACGCGGGCGGGAAGGCTGTGGCGCCCGGGTGCGAGAGCTGCGAGAAGAAGGATGAGTGCCCGCGGGCCGCGGAGGGGCGTTTCTGTCCGGAATGGCGGAGCGAGAAGCCGAAGGACCGGGGCGAGGGACCGGCGGAGAAGTGGAGCAGGGGAGACGAGGACGATGTTTGAGGCGGCGGCGTATGAGGCAGAGGCCGAGCTGGGCGGCGGGACGCGGATCCGGATGCGCGGGACGTGGGACGAATGCGTGGAGTGGACCGAGAAGGTGCAGAGGGAGCACGGGAGAGAGACGCCAGTCAGCATCAGGGAGCTGGAGGAGAAGTGAAGACCGGCCCGGGAGATCCGGGCCGGCTTTTTTGCTTTTTGGCGCGGGTTTTGGTCGCCCTTAAATAAGAAGGAGTAAACACCTATCAAACACCCGGGAGCGGGGAGGAACGGGGAAGCGCACGGAAGCGCAGGGAGGAGCGGCGGGAAACCTTGAAAAGCGGGCGGGGGATGTGATAAGGTAAGCTCGCCCGAAGGGAATGGAGAGGGACGGGAACCGGAAGCCGGACGAAGAGCCGAGCGCCGGTCACGGACCTGGATGCGCCTCACCGCGAGCGGGGGAGCCGCACGGGACGGAAGCGAAACGGGGAACCGGAGCGGAACCGGAAACGGGGACAGCGAAGGGAAGCCGGGGCGCAGCGTACCCGGAACCAGAACGGAGGGCCTCCCCACCGCCCCTGGGGAGCAGGCGGGAAGGGGCCCAGCCCACCCCGCACCACCTCCGAAGGATGGAAACCCGGCCAGAAATGGTCGGGTTTTTCCTTTGGCGGGGATTGTGTCCACCTCAAAGAGAGCCCGGCCGGCACGGTCGGGCTTTATCTTTGACGGGGAGCCTGAAAAAACGTCTCCCGGCGGAGCTTCGGCGCCGACGGGCGGGCGGATGAGCGGAACCGGCGCCGGGGCGATGCCGGGAGAGGGGCGGAAAGGGCGAAACATGGCGGACAGGAAAGAAACGCTGCCGTTTTACGGGACGGAGGCGTGGCACCGGGTCCGGAAGGCGGCGCTGATGCGAGACGGGGGCATGTGCCAGGAGTGCATGCGGAAGTTTCGGGACGGGATCATCCGGAAGCCGCGGCGGGCCACGATGGTGCACCACAAGATCCCGGTGAAGGAGCGGCCGGATCTGGCGCTGGAGCTCGACAACCTGGAAAGCCTGTGCGACAGATGCCACGCGGAGGAGCATCCGGAGAAGTACCGGCGGGGCGAGAGCGCGGAGGCGGCCAGGCGGGACGAGATCCGGCGGGCGAGCGGGATCCGGGTCATTAAGGTGTGATTTTCAGGGGCTGATGAGATGACCCTGGCGCTGATCAGCGGCGGGGTGATGGTTTGGGGGCGGAAAAATGGTGAACGACGCGCTGCGGGATGAGCATTTTCTGACGATTACGGAGGAAGGGGCGCGGCACGCTTATGATTATCTGTGCCGGGCGTGCGACAGCCGGCCGGACGGGCTGACGGACGCGGATCAGATGCTGATCGCGGACTACGCCTACGCCGAGCAGGTGAAGGCGCAGCTGATGCGGGACATCCGGGAGCGGGGGATCGGCCAGGAACGGTACAACGGACGCCAGAAATACTGGGCGGACAACAAAAGCCTGGCGCATTATCGGGCATACGCGGACCAGCAGCGGAAGCATCTGGCGGAACTGAAGCTAACCCCAAGGGGCCGAGGGGCGCAGCAGGTATCCATCGAGGATGATTTCGACAATTTCTGAACGAAACGCCACTGCCTACGGCAGAAAAAGACCGGAGGAGACCCGAACGGCCCGGGGGAGAAGGCCGGGAGAGAAGCCGGAGGCGGAGACGGGGACGATCACGCCCCTGGAGGCGCGCGCGATCATCGGCCCGGAGGCGGAAACGGAGGATAGCCCGGTGGGGCGGTGCCTCAAGTACGCCTTCGACGCGGTGAACGGGGCGGCGATGGTATGCCAGAAGACAAAGACGGCCTGCAGGCGGTTCCTGGACGACCTGGGGAAGAGCCGGAAGGAGGATTATCCCTGGCGGTTTGATGGAAGAAAAGCCGCGCGGCCGGTTTTGTTTATGGAGCGGTTTCTGAAGCCGGTCAAGGGCGACTATGACCGGATGGAGCTGCTGGGCTGGCAGTGCTTTGTGGAGTGCAACCTTTACGGATGGGTCGCGAAGGCGGATGGTTTAAGGCGGTTCCGGGAGGCTTTGGTGCTGGTCGGAAAGGGTAACGGGAAAAGCACCATGATGGCCGGAAACGCGACGTTTCTGGCCTGCAAGGATCACGAGCCGGGCGCGGACATCCTGCTGCTGGCGAACAGCAAGGAGCAGGCCGGCATCGTTTTTAACGAATGCAAGGCCGAGATCGAGGCCAGCCCGGCGCTGGCGGGGCGGTTCCGGACGCTTCGGGACGGGATCCACTACGACCAGACGAACGCGACCATACAGCACCGGAGCAGCGACAGTCAGAAGCTGGACGGACTGAACCCGCACGGGGCGATATTCGATGAAATACACGAGTATCGGGATTTTAAGCTGCTTAATATTATTAAGCGGTCTACGGTTAAGCGGCGGCAGCCGTTAGTTATTTACATCACGACGATGGGCGACGTCATCGACGGGCCGCTGGCGCAGTATTACGGGCTTTTCACGGACGCGATGGAAGGCAAGCTGAATCCGGTCATATCTGACCGGATGTTTTGTTACATTGCGGAGATGGACGAGGGGGACGACCCGGAAGACTGGCAGAAGTGGGGAAAGGCCAACCCGAGCCTGGGGAAGACGCTGCAGATCGAGACGCTGCGGACCGAATGGGAGCGGGTGAAGCTGGTGCCGCAGGAGCGGGCCAACTTTATCTGCAAACAGCTCAACATCATGGTCAACGCCGACGACATGGCCTACGTGCAGCCGGAGGTCATCCGGCGGAATAACGGGGTCATCGAGCTGGAGAGCCTGCTGGGGCGGCGGTGCTACGGGGGCTTCGACCTTAGTAACAGAGAAGACTTTACCGCGGCGGCGCTCGAATTTCCCCTGGACGACGGGCGGAGCTTCGTCATGCTGCACAGCTGGGTGCCGCAGCGGAAGGTGGACGCCGACCAGGAGAAGATCGACTACTACGGGCTGGCGATGCGGGGGTATCTGACCATCGTGCCGGGGGAATACATCCAGCAGGAGGATGTCTTTGAGTGGTTCCGGGAGATGGGGCAGAAATACGAGATCCTGACCATCGGATACGACCCGGCGAACGCGACGAGGCTCCGGCAGATGCTGGAGGAGCGGTTTGAGTGCCAGGTGGTGCGGCAGGGGCCTATCACGCTGAACGACCCCATGAAGGACATCAAGGAGCAGCTGCTGGCGGGGAAGATCGTCAGCAACCGCGACCCGATGCTGATCTGGTATACCGACAATGTGCGGATATCCGGGGAGCGGCGGCATCTGGACAAGGAAAACTGGATGCCCATGAAGCGGAACAAATTCCGCAAGATCGACGGATTTATGGCCTGGCTGGACGCGCATTGCGTCAGGATGCAGAAGGATCCGGTCGGGGGCGTGATGCCCACGCCGGCGGTGCGGGTGGTAGATCTGGGCAGGCTTGGACGCCGGCGGGGGTGATGGCTGCCGGAGGTGATGACGGGCGGATCCCCGGGGCATTCCGCGCCGGGGCCGCTCTCGCTGCCGTTGAGACGCAGCGGTACAAAGGCGCCGGCGGCGCTGCGCTGGCCGCCGCCTAAGTACCGGCGTCTCAAAGGCTCCCCGGGGCCGCGGAACAGCCCCGGACCGCCCGAGAAGACAGCACTTTACAGAGAGAACGGAACCAGAAGAGGGCTCTTCGAGACATCGAAGGGCCTTTTTTCGTGGAGAAGGAGGGAGCGCCAATGTGGCCTTTTGGCCGAGGAAGCGGGAAGCGGGCCCGGGATAAGCCCGGGAAGGGACGGAAGATCCGGAACACGGCGGGCGTGCCGCGGCCGGAGAGACGGATTCCCAGCGGGCTGCGGAGCATCTGCCGGCCGCGGGCGGACCGGACGGCCGAGGGGAATGAGGCGATATATGCCGCGATCAGCAGGATCTCCAATACGGTCGCGAGCATGCCGATGCACCTGTACCGGGGATATGAGATTCAGAAGGACCACCCGCTGGAGCGGCTGATCAGCCTGGAGCCGCACCCGGCCTTCACGGCCTTTTGCTGGAAGCAGACCATGGAGGTGCTGCGGAACACCGAGGGCAACACCTACGCCCTGCGGATCCCGAACGGGATCGGGGGCATCGAGCGGCTGGACATCCTGGACCCGACGCGGGTGCAGCCGAAGATCGACCCCAGGACGGGGGAAAGCTGGTACGAGATCAGCCCCGAAGAGGGCGGGCTCATGTACGCGCCCGGGTTTATGGTCGTCAATCTGAAGCACCTGAGCGGGAACGGGATCAGGGGAATAAGACCTGTTGATGTTTTGAGAAGGTCCCTTGATTACGACACCCAGGTGAAGGAGCTGTCGCTGGACCAGCTGGACGGGATCAACCGGGGGATCATGCTGACCGTGCCCCACACGGGGCTGAGCCAGGAAGCGAAGGACGACGTCGTCAACCGGTTCCTGGAGACCTACGAAAAGAGCGGGAAGAGCGTGGTCATCCTGGAAGGCGGGCTGACCGCTACCAACTTCTCGACGCCGCCGGTGGACGCGCAGCTGCTGGACGTGGAGCGAATCACCCGGAACCGGGTGGCGACTGTCTACAATCTGCCGCCTCATTTGCTGGGGGATTACACGGATACCAGCTTTTCCACGGCCGAGCAGCAGATGCAGGAGTTCCTGCAGCTGACGATCACGCCGATCGTGCAGCAGTGGGAGGAAGAGTTCGACCGGAAGCTGCTGACGGCGGCGGAATACGCGGCCGGGTATCGGTTCCGGTTCGACACGGACAGCCTGACCAGGGCGGACGTGGCGACCACCGCCAACCGCAACCAGATGGCCATCCGCGGGGGCTGGATGAAGCCCAACGAGGTGCGGGAGAGCCAGGGCCTGCCGCCGGATCCGCTGGGCGACCAGCTGATGAGCAGCCGGGACCTGATCCCGCTGCGGATCGCGGTGGAGCATCCGGAGCAGCTGCTGGGCGGCGCGGCCGCGCCTGCGACACCCGCCGGGGGCGGGAACGAAAACGGCGGGGAAGGAGGAAGAACCGAGAGATGACAAGGTTTTGGAATTTTTACCAGGAAGAGCCGGAAGAGACCGAGGAGACCGAGGAAACCGAGGAGACGGAGCGGCCCGGAGAGCAGGAGCCGGAGGACATCCGGCCGGTTGATATCCTCGACATCAGCGGGGAGATCGTCGCCGGGGAGGACTGGGCGCGGGTCGGCGGGGCCTGCTTCGCGACGGACTTCCGGCGGGCGCTGGATGGGGTCGGAGACGTCACCGTCAGGATCAACAGCCCGGGCGGGGACGTGCTGGCAGGCGCGGAGATCTATAGCGCGCTGCGGGAGCACAGCCTGAACGGGAAAGGCCGGGTGCGGGTTGAGATCATGGCCCTGGCGGCGAGCGCGGCCAGCGTGATCGCGATGGCCGGAGATACGGTGTGGATGTATCCGACCGCGTACATGATGATCCACAACCCGTGGACGGGGGCCGTCGGAGACGCGCGGGAGATGCGCAAGGCGGCGAAGACCCTGGACGAGATCGCGCGGGGGCTGATTAACGCCTACAAGATCAAGACCGGCAAGACCGAGGACCAGCTCAAAAAGATGCTGGACGCCGAGACCTGGATGAGCGCGGGAACCTGCGTGATGGAGGGCTTCGCGGACGGCATTATCGGAGCAGGGGCCAAGGCTGCTGCCATGGCCGGCAACCTTGAATCGCGGGTTATGATGGCCGCCCGCAGCCACGGGCTGCAGGATATCCTCGCGATGTACAAGGCCGAAGAGACCGAAGAGACCGAAGAGACCGAAGAGGAAACCGAGGAAGAGCCGGACGAGAACGAGCCGGAGGCCGAGGAGACCGAAGAGCCCAACGATCCGGACGAAGAGCCCACTGAGCCGGACGAGGAAACGGACGCCAGGGCGGAAGAGGAGCCCGAAACGGATCCGGAGGAAGAGCCGGACGAGGAAACCGAGCCGGAGGCTATGGCGGAAGAGGATCCGGAGGAAGACCCGGATGAGGAACCGGATGAAGAGCCCGAGCAGACGCAAGGAAGCGCACGCGCACCGCGGGCCGACGCCGGCCTCGCGCACCGCGCGCGAGAGGACGCGGAGGACATGGCGCGGACGGAGGCCCGGGCTCTTCTGATGGACGAGATCCTGGCCGTCCGGATCCTGATGAGCCAGGAGATGTGAGGAGGGTCAAGATGACGTTGAAGGAACAGATGGACGCGATCACCGCGCAGGGGCGGAAGCTGACGGAACTGGTGAACCGGGCCGGGCAGCTGGGCGACGGCGCGAGCGCGGCGGAACTGGGGCAGGCCCAGCAGGAGATCCGGGACGCCCGGGCCCGGCTGGAGGTTATGAAAGCGGAGTATGAGACCGCGAAAAACGAAAGGGAGGAAATGATCATGGAAAAGAACACCACCAAGGCGCTGAACGAGCTGCAGAGCAAGAGCAAGCAGATCCGGAGCTCCAACGAGTATGTGCAGGCTTTCTGCTACGCGGTGAAGCACGGCCTGAACCGGAAGAACGCCTGGGGCAATGAAAAGGCCAAAATCCTGTACGACGCGCTGACCGAGACCGGCGGAACCACGCCCGGCGAGGACGGCGGCTTCCTGGTGCCGATCGACATCGACAACACCATTAACGAGCTGCGCCGGACGCTGAATCCCCTGGCGGTTCTTTTCGGCGAGGAGACCGTGAGCGCGCCCACCGGCTGGCGCGTGAAGGACACGGCGCCCACCACCGGCATGAGCCTGGTGGCCGAGATGGGCACCATCGCGACCAACGACCAGCCCGCCTTCGCCAAGGTGCCCTACAGCGTGAACAAATACGCGCTGATCGTGCCCGTGTCCAATGAGCTGATCGCGGACGAGGCTGCCAACCTGATGGCCTATCTCTCCCGGTGGTTCGCCAAGAAACTGGTTATCACCGAAAACAACCTGCTGATCGACAAGCTGGACGACCTGACCGCGGCCGCCCTGAAGCCCGTCAAGACAGGCGCCACCGAGCTGGACGGCATCAAGACCGTCCTGAACGTCACGCTGGATCCGGCCATCAGCCTGGGCGCCCACATCCTGACCAACCAGAGCGGCTTTGATGCGCTGGACCAGATCAAGGACGATCAGGGCCTGTACATCCTGCAGCCCAATCCCATCAATCCCACCGAGTACCGGATGTTCGGCCGGCCGGTTCACGTGGTGAGCAACGCGGTGCTGCCCAACACCACCGGCAACACTCCGACCGCGGACGTCTACATCGGCGACTTCAGCCAGTACGCCACCCTGTTCCGCCGCGAGGGCTTCGAGGTGGCGAGCACCGACATCGGCGGCAGCGCCTGGCGGACGGATTCCACTGAGGTCCGCGGCATCGCGCGGATGGGCGTGAGCCTGTTTGACGACGAGGCCGTCGTGCGTCGCACCATCACCCTGTAAAAAAATCCTGACTTTTCGCGGAGGGAAACAGACGGGCCGGCATCCGGGAGCGGGTGCCGGCCCCGAAACGTGAAAGGGGCGGATGGACATGAGAGCATACCAGATCGAGGAAAAGCTGGATCGGCTGGAGGCGGCCGTGGAGGCGCTGCGGGCGGAAGTCGACGGGATCAAGAGCGACATCCGGCAGGCGCACGCGGCCGAGGCGGCCATCGCGGCCGAAGAGGCGGGAACGCCCAAAAAGCGGACCCGGAAGAAGGCCGAAGGATAAAAACGGCAAGGACAACGAAAGGGGGCGGGCCGGATGGCTGTGAGCATCGAGAGCCTGCGGCGGTTCGCGGGCGCGGATCCGGAAGAGGACGACAGCGTGCTCACCGCGTGCCTGGAGGCCGCCATGGAGTGGTACGCGGGGGCCGGGGTGCCCCAGGATACCACGGGGGCGCTGTACGACTTCTACGTCCAGAACCTGGCGTCGTACTTCTACGACAGCCGGGGCACGGCGGAGCCGGGCGCCCATATCCCGGATGAATTTATCAGCAGCGTGCACATGCTGCGGGCTGCGGGGAGGTGACAGCGGTGGCGCGGACAATGAAAGCGGGAGACCTGCGGCAGATCGTGACACTGCTGCGCCCGCGGCAGGTGATCGGGACCAACAACCGGCGGACGGTTGAGTGGGACGAGATCACGGGGATCCGGGCCCAGAAGAGCGACGTCAGCGGGCGCGAGTTCTGGCAGGCGCAGGCCTACAACGCCGAGGACGTGGTGACCTTCACCATCCGGTGGCGGGACGACATCAACGCCACCTGGCGGATCCGGCACGGGGAGACCACCTACAACATCCTGGAAATCAACCACCTTGGGAACATGCGCGACTTCATGCGGATCAAGACCCGGGCGGTGGGCGCTGGGGGTGTTTAAGGGATGGCGGACCGGATCGAGATGATGATCGACCGGCTGAGCGCGGGCATGCCCGGCGTCATATGGGAGAGAGACGCGGCGGACGTGCTGCGGCCGGAGGACTGGGGCGCCGTGGAGCTGCGGGCCGACGCGGACACGCAGTGGGCCGACGGGCAGCCCACGGACGAGGCCACGGGGATCGACCTTTATCTGTGCGTGAGCGACCGGGAGGCCGACTGGCGGGACACGATAAACGAGATCCTGCGGGGATACGACGACGAGGTGGCCTGGATCACGTGGCAGCTGGCGGACCGGGCCTGGATGCCGGAGATCCAGCACACGCTGTGGAGATGGCGGGTGACGCTTTACGAGCCGATCCTGACGGAGGGGTGACGGAAATGGCGCGGTTTACCTACGAGGGCCAGACCGTGGAGGCCTCCGGCCTGGCCTATATGACCCGGGACGATATCCGCGGGATCGTAATGGCCGGCGCGGACGCCGCGGTCGAGCGGATGAAGCAGCGGATCCGCATCATGCACCGCATCAACGGCGACATGGAGGAAGGCGTGGAGGCGACCGAGTACCGGGAGACCCTGGGCGGCGGGTATGCGTCGGTTTATCCCCAGGGGACGGACCGGAAGGGCGCCAGCAACACGATCAAGGCCTACGTCATCAACTACGGCAGGGGCCGGACCAGGAGGCCGAAGGGGAAGCCGTCGAGAGCGAAGACGAATTTCGGGGACCACTTCATCAGCGACGACCCGGAGGTCGAGCGGATCGTGCAGGAGGCCATGGAGGAAGAGTTCGACAGGCGCATGGTCGCGCGCGGGCTCGCGGGCTGAGTGATGCGGGACCCACAACAGAGGAGGAAAAAGCATGGTTATCAAAGTCAAGGGACTGACCTGGGCGCCCTACACCAGCGGCGGGAACGGGCAGGCGGTTGTATACGGGACCGGGCACGCGGAGACGGACCTGATCGTGCGCGTGGACCAGAGCGAGGACCGGAGCGACGTCGACTTTTACGCCGACGACCACCGGATCGACCGGGACAACAGCGTGAGCGGGTCCAATGTCTCGATCGAGGCCGCGAAGCTGACCGACACGATGCTGGAAGAGCTGGTTGGCATGAAGAAGACCACGACCAGCCTGCAGATGACGAGCGCGGAGGCGCCCTATGTGGGCGTCGGGTTCATCTATGGGTCCATCCACTGCGGGGTCAAGAGTTTCAAGGCCTACTGGTATCCAAAGGTCCAGTTTTCGCTGGGCCAGCGGTCTTTTAATACCAAGGGCGAGACGACCGCTTTCCAGACGATGAGCCTGGAGGGCGCGGCCGTGGCCGTGACGGTGGACGACAGCGGGGACGACTTCTTCTTCGAGGAGAGCCTGACGCTGGAGACCGAGGCCGCGGCGCGGACCTGGCTGGACGGCAAGGCGGGGCTGTAATATTCGATTTATCCGGAGACAGATAAGAGACACCCGGAGGGGAGGACGATCCTCTCCTCCGGTTTTTTGACTTTTTGGGAGGGCTGAAAGATGACGGAAACCAGGATCGAGGGGCGGGTTTATGAATTGAAATTTGACCTGTACGCGCTGGAGCAGGTGCAGGAGGAATATGACGGGCTGCAGGATCTTTTCGAGCAGCTGGCGGGCCGGAAGCAGGTCAAAGCGCTGAAGGCCATCTTCCGGATCATGGCAAACTCCGCCCGGGCGGACCGGGGAGATCCGGAGAGCGTGACCGGGGACGAGATTCTGCGGCTGACCATTGCGGAAATGAAGCAGCTGAGCCGGGACATCCAGACGGAGATCCGCAGGAGCATGAAAAAGGAAACCGCGGACGGGAACGAGGCCGACGACGAGGTCCATGATTTGTATCAGGACGAGGAAGACGAAAAAAACGGATGAACCGGCGGGGGATGCGGGCCCGGGAGTATTACGGCTGCGCGCTCATCGCCGGGATTGAGGTGGAAAAGGCCCGGCGGATGATGCCGGGGTTCATCATGGACATGTACAGGATCCGGGATAAGTATGACCGGGCTCACCGGGGGCTGCTTTGACGGCTGCCGGAGGCGTTGACGGGCGGATCCCCGGGGTGTGTATCCCCCGGGACACGGCTCGCGCCTCCGTTACGGCCTGCAGCGGCACAAAGGCGCCGGGGCGCTAACACACCCCGCCGCCTAAGTGCCGGCGGCCGTAAAGGGTCCCGGATGGCTACACACCCCGGACCGCCCGAGACATGATACGGATGGCCGGAAGGCGAGAGGGGAGAGAGCGGGAAAAATGGCGGAGAAAACGATCCGGCAGAAAATCGAGCTGACCGGCGAAAAACAGTATAACCAGGCGATCAAAGAGGCACAAAGAAATTTAAAGCTGCTGCAAAGTCAGTTAAAGGCTGAGACGGCAGAGATGGGGAAGAACGCCAGCGAGCAGGACAAGGCGAAGGCGAAGGCCAAAAGCCTGCAGGAGCAGATCGCCGAGCAGGAGAAGGTCGTGGAGACCCTGCGCGAGGCGCTGGCGAAGGCCCGGGAGGAATACGGGGACAACGAAGAGGTCGTGGCGCGGTGGGAGATGAAGCTCAACAGCGCGCGGACCACTTTGGGCAATATGCGGAGCGACCTGGAGGGGCTGGACGGGACGCTGAGCGGCGCCGGGGACGCGATGGACGGGCTGGGCGACAAGGCCGACCAGGGCGTGACGGCGGTGCACCATCTGTCCGAGGCCCTGGCGAACATCGGGGACACAAGCAGCGGGATCGCCGACACGATGCAGGGGATCTTCGGGACGATGGTGGACGCGGTGCGCGAGGCGGCCATGAGCGTCTGGGGCGAGATCACCAGCCTGGCCGGGCGCGTCAACGGATGGGCCGACCTGGCTGGATATTGGAACACCAGCACGAGCGAGATCCAGAAGTGGTCCAACGCCGTGGAGGCGAGCCACAACAACTTCAGCGACCTGGAGAACGCGGTAACCCGGATCAATATGGGGGACCAGAAAAAGATCGCGGAGTTCGCCGGGGTCAGCCGGGAAGGATACGAGGACGAGTGGAAGTACGCCATGGCCGTCATGGACAGCCTGTCGAAGATGGACCTGATGCGGCAGCAGACGGCCCTGGGGGAGATCTTCGGCGAGAAGCGGGCCACGAACATGAAGGACCTGCTGAACGACTGGCAGACCATCAAGACCCTGACGGAACGCTTCGACGCGGAGAACGGCGGCGTCGGCATGAGCGAGGAGCAGATGAGCGACCTGGCCACGCTGGCGGAGCGGGTGGACACCATCAATAAGACCTGGCAGGCCTTCAAGGATTCGTTCATCGGGGAGCACATGGCCAAGCTGAGCCTGGACCTGACCGGAAACGTGCAGGGGGCCCTGGACGCGCTGATTTCCTTCATGGACGCGGATACGGAGGAAGAGCGGGAGAAGGCGCTGGAGGACTTCACGAAGAACGTGGAGGCCTTCTTTACACGGCTGGGCGAGGCGATCCAGGCGGCGGCCGAGGGGCTGGGCACGGCCGGGGAGCAGATGCAGGGCAGCGAGAATGGGATTGTGAAGGCCCTGGGGGACATGCTGGTGGCGCTGCGGGGCGCGGTGGAGTGGTTCGCGGATGAAAACCACATCGATATGGTCATCAAGGGCTTCGAGGCGCTGGTGGCCTTCTGGGCGACGGCCCGGGTCGTCGGGATCATCGCCAAGGTGGCGAGCTTCGCGGGCGATCTGGCGACGATCAAGGCATTCGGTGACGGGGGCGGGACCATTCTGGCCGGAGGAGCCGGAGCCGGGGCTGCGGGAGCGGGAGCCGGAGGCGGCGGGCTGGCCGGCGCGATCGAGGGAATCGTCTCCAGCACGGCGGCGCAGGTGGCTGCCGGCGTGGCTGCCGGCGTGGCCGTCCTGACCCAGGGGCTGTGGGATGACGATTATACCGGAAGCGGGGACATTACGGACGAGAACGGGAAACTGACCGAGGACGCCAGAAAGAGCGGATTTACCCAGGACGCGGACGGGAACATCTACGCGCCGACGGGGGCCGCTCCGGGGACGGTTCTCGGTGAGGCCCCGCAATGGATGCTGGACGCATACAACGAGAGGAAGGCCCTGTTGAGGGAGGCCGCAGGACTGCCGGGCACCGACTGGAGCGGCACCGGAGAGGTGAGCTACGTGGACCGGCACGCGCGGCAGGGGCATCTGCCGGACGTGGAGGAGCTGAAGGCGCAGAACCGGGCGCAGGCTGAGGCGGCGATCCAGGACTGGTGGGACGCCTGGCGGACGTGGGACAAGGATCCCGAGGGCGAGGGCAACCAGACGGAATATGACAACGCGGAGGCCTGGGCCCAGGAGGTCATGGGGGACGCCTGGGGCGACGTATGGTACAAGATTATTGAGGAACTGGACAAGAAGCCGAAGAACGCGGAGCTGGACGATGTGCCGGCGGGGTGGTACAAGGACATCCTGGACACGCTGGGGACCGGCGGCGAGAAGAGCGGGCTGACCAGCGAGGACATCAGCGGGTTTAAGAGCCTGCCGGAGGCCATGCAGAAGGCGGCAGAGAGCGGCACGCGGGCCGGGGTCAGCGGGCTGACGGTGGAGATGGACAAATACCAGGTGGGGCACCTGGTGGCGCCCATCGTGAGCGAGGACATCGGGGCCATGGTGGCCAGATAAACAGAAGAGCAGGCAGGGGCGCCCGGATGGGCGCCTCTGCGATTTTTGGGAATTTTTTGGGAAACGGAGGCGGGAGCATGGTTTTGTCGCGGCGGGTATCGCTCGACGGGATCCAGATGGACGAGAGCCACGCGGCGGTCGCCATCCAGGGGATCACGACGCAGGCGCCGGCGGGGCGCGCCGGGGCCGCTGCGCTGGCCGGGGGCGGCAGCCGGCGGACCGGCGGAAAACGGGAAGGGCTGGAGATCACGGTATCCTTCACCATCGTCATTAAGCGGGGGCGGGCCAGCGAACGGGACGCGGCGCTGGACGCCGTCAACAGCTGGGCCGCGATCGCGGAGGGCGGCGCCTGGATGCGCAGCACGATGAAGCCGGGGAAGATGATCCGGGTCTATCTGGAGGAGCCGGCAAGCCTGGGGGACGCGCGGGAGGCCGGGCGGACCTTTACCATTAAGTTTAAATCCTACGGGGTGCCCTACTGGATCGACGAGAACCCCAGCAGCGTGACGCTGGCGGACGGGGCCTACGTGAGCGGGAGCCTGCAGGTCGGGGGGAATACCAGGACGGTATGCGAGATTCGGGCGGACAACATCAGCGGGGCCGTGATGAACACGGCGGCCGTCCGGTGCGGCGAGAGCGAGATCCAGATGACCGGGCTGGGGATCGGGGCCGCGGAGAGCCTGGTCATCGGGCACACGGCCGAAGGATACCTGCAGATCTTCGCCCAGTCCGTCAACGGGCAGGTGCGCAGCCTGATGCACCGGCGGGCGGCGAGCTCGGCGGATGACCTGTACGTCGGGCCGGGGATGGCCGCGGTCGTCTTTTACGCGGACCGGGCCTGCCGGGTGACGGCGAGCGCAAGGGGGCGGTGGCTGTGAAAATCCTGCAGAAGGGGACGCTGACGCCCATCGGATGGATCCGGTCGGACAGTATGAGCACGGACCTGGAAGAGCGGACCGGGCGGGCGACCATCACCGTGCGGCCGGAGGAGCCGATCCTCGCCATCGGGGACTGGATCCTGGACGACGAGGAGCCGGGGGCCGGGATCGTATGGCGGGTGTGCGGAATCGAGCTGCAATGGGAGACGCGGACCTGGCGGTACACGCTGGAGCACATCGTCGGGGCGCTGAAGGACCAGATCATCTTCGGGGAGCTGGACCTCTCCGGCACGGCGGCGAACGCGGCGGCGCAGATCCTGGCGCGGAGCGGGGGCATCTGGACGCTGGGCGGGTGCGAGTACAGCGTGAGCCTGCCGTATGAGTTCGACGGGGAGACGCTGTACGACGCGCTGGAGACCATCAGCGACACGCTGCCGGACTGTGTATGGGAGTTCGACCTGAGCAGTATCCCGTTTAAACTGTTTTTCCGCAATAAGCCGGCGGACAAGATCTGCGAGATGCGGGCGGGCCGGAACCTGCGGACGCTGCGGCAGAGCGTGGACCGGAGCCAGATGTACACCCGGTTTTACCCGATTGGGAAAGAGGAGCTGCGGATCACCGGGGAATACGTCAGCCAGAACGAGGATGTATACGGGATCATCACGCGGACGGAGACGAACCAGAGCATCGACAATGAGGCGATGCTGCGGGCGTGGGCCGAGGACCGGCTGCGGCGGCACTGTGTGCCGACGGTGACGATCAGCGTGACCGGGCTGGAGCTGGCGGACGCCACGGGAGAGGATCTGGACCGGATCCGGCCGGGGCGGATGTGCCAGGTGCCGCTGCCGGAGACCGGCGTGATCATCAACGAGCGGGTCGTGCGGGTCAGCTGGAGAGATAAAAAAAACGCGCCGGAGGACATCACCGCGACGCTGGCCAACCGGGTGACGGACGTGGCGACGATCATCCGGAAGGAAGTCACCGGGAGCTCAAGCACCGCCAAAAAGGGCGGGCGCGCCGGGAGCAAAAAGGCGAAGGAAGACCACGCCTGGTTTACCGACACGGAGGACCACGTCTCCATGACCGCGGAGGCGATCATCGGGCGGGACCCGAGCGGGAAGGTCAACTGGAGCCGGGTCTCGGATATCACGGTCAACGGGCGCGGGATTTTTAACACGGTCACGGAGACGCACAACGGGCTGGTGACCGCGCAGAGCCGGATCGACCAGACGGAGAAAGACATCTCTCTGGTGGTCGAGGGAACAGGTGACGACAAGAAGGTCAGGCGGGCGGCGATCCAGGCGGCCGTCACGGACGAAAACGGGTATCTGTCGAGCAGCATCAAGATTGCCGCGGATAAAATAACCCTGGACGGCAATACAACCCTTAATAACGTGTTTAGCGTGCGGGGGGAACAAATCCATTTTCTGCGCCCCGCATACTTTGTATCGAGTGGGCATGCAACAGCGATAAGCAGCGCTGGAATCATTACAGGCTATGTGATGGTAAACGCCAGGCAGCTTAGAGTGGCAGATATTACCATTGACGGAAGCGCTATGACCATATCCTACATAGACGGGTCACAAAAAACTTTTAGAAAAGCCACTTCGCTGCGCGGCCAGTGGAGTGGCGGGACTTACACAGTGACCGCGCAGGGAGACAGCAGCCTGACGCCCAACAAGACCCAGCTCAAGCAGCTGTCGCAGAGCGGCAGCGTGGGGAAGATCGGAAAATACGTCGGGCAGGACATCTACGTATACGCGACGGAAAACGGCGGGAGCAACGGCGTCAGTACGGGGTTTCACCAGGAGGTCTGGATCGACGCCAGCGACGTATGGCAGGACGGATACGACGCCGGGCAGGACAGCGGGACGAGCTACCGGATGTATAAGGCGTATGGAACGAATGACGCGATTTACTATGGCCGGATTTACAACAGTGCCGGCGTGGCGCTGACGAGCGAAAGCTATTACTGGTTCGGGTGCAAGACGAATTTAGGCGGCACGTCGGCAGCCAGTATTCTGGTCAGATACTGAGGAGGACGGGACACATGAACGAATTGCAGGTACTGGAGCTGGTGCTGCAGCAAATGGGCGAGCTGCGGATTCCGATGCGGGAGACGGAGCTGCGGGAGCAGCTGATCATGATCGCCGGGAATATCCGGGCGCTGCGTGACGCCGTGGCGGCGGCCAGGACGGAGACGGAGACGGGAAAGGATGGCGGGACCGCTGGCGAGGAAGGCCTGAAGGGCGAGGAAGGCCAGAAAGCGCCGGCGGACCGGAAGGAGGGGGAAAATGTCCTTTGATATCACGTACCCCAAGGGGGACATCGTCATGCACCGCGGAGACACGGGGAGCTACACCGTGACCGTGGCGCGGGAGGACGGCGCGGAATGGACCAGCGCGGACCGGATGCTGTACTCCATTAAAAACGCCGCGGGGGCGGTGGTCTTGAAGCGGGCCTACCGGCTGGACCGGGAAGGGAAAAACGGGATCGCGGACATCGAGTTCCACAACGCGGACACGGACACCTGGCCCGCGGGGACCTATGAGGGAGAGCTGCGGGCGCTGATTAACGCCTACTGGAGCATCGCGGACCCGCCCACGTCGGACGTGGCGGACCTGCTGGCGCTGGAGGAGGCGCTGGGGGTCGAGCGGATCGCCGTCGACGGGGACACCGTGCGGACGCGGGAAGAGCGGTTTAGTTTTGTGGTCAAGGACGTCATCGCGGAGGTGTAATATGTCGGAACTGAATGAGAGCGTAACCTTTACGGTTGGGAGCAGCACGACCCTGAGCGTGCCGGTGGACGCAACGCTGACGATCGAGGGGCAGGCGGCGGACGCCGCGGCCGTCGGGCGGGCGCTGGCCGGAAAGCAGGACGCGGGGAGCGTCGTCATCAGCGTCAACGGGCAGGCGCAGGACAACCAGGGGCAGATCGAGATCACGGGCGAGGACGTGCCGGTGAATGGGACGGAGGGCGCGGAGAGCATCGCGGACGCGGTGGCGGCGCTGCAGGCCCGGACGGGCGCGGACATCCCGCTGAGCGGAAGCACGGCGGACACGATCGGCGCGAAGATCGCGGAGATGGACGGCCAGATCGCGGCTGCCGCGGGGAAGACGGCGGCGGACATCACCTACGACGGGACGGCCGCGACGCCGGAGACCATCAAGGCGCACGTGGACGCCCTGGGGACGACGGTGAACGGGATCGGCGCGCGGACGGCGGCGGACATCGTATACGACGGGACGGCCGCGACGCCGGAGACCATCAAGGCGCACGTGGACGCCCTGAAGGCAACGGTGGACGGGATCGGGACGGAGAACGTGAAATACACCCAGGGACAGGGGCTGGACGACACCCATAAGGGATACGCGCGGGAGAATATCGGCGCGGCCGCGGCGGCGGACGTGGCCGCGATCCAGGCGAGCATGACCGGGAAGCTGGCGGACGTGCTGCCCTATCAGGTGCTGGAGCTGAGCGGGAACTACCCGCTGCCGCTGGTGGAGCGGGGGCTGGCCGAGCGGCTGGGGAACAGCTGCGCGCTGTACCGGTTCGGACCGCTGGTACTGGTGACGTACTGCTTTAAGGCGGTGGCGGATATCCCGGCCGGGACCCGGCTGGCGGGATTCTACGGCGGATACGAGCCGATGGCGAACATGCTGGTCATCGCGCAGATCACCGGCCCGGACGGGACCCTGAGCCACGCGCTGTACCGCGACGGCGAGGGCGTGGCCGCGTCGTCGGTCCTGCCCGCGGACCCGACCTACGGGACCATATACAGAGGATTTATCCTTTACGGGCTGAACAGCACGCTCTGGCCGGTGTCGACCTGATCAAAATGAGCGCAGCGTTATCCGAATGAGCAAGGAGGCAGACAGGGATGCAGGAAAACGAGAAGCGGATCGTGGTCAAGAAGACCGCGCGGCGGGCCTTTCGGACGGAGGCTATCTGGCAGTATGATGTCGGACATGTACTGGCTTTCGAGGGGTTCGATCTGCCGGAGACCTTCCAGGTGCATTTTTCCAGGAGCATGATGGGCGAGGCCGTGACGATGATCGGGAGCGGCGGGGAGTGCGCGGTGCCGGACATGTACGCGCAGACGGCGGCGCCCATTTATGCCTGGCTGTACATCGCGGAGGACGACACGGGGCTCACAACATACCTGGTCGAGATCCCGGTCCAGCGGCGGGCGCAGATCACGGACCAGGAGCCGACGCCCGTGGAGCAGAGCGCCTTTGACCAGGCCATCAGCGCGCTGAATGACGGCGTCACGCGGGCGGAAGCGGCCCAGGCGGCGGCGGAAGGCGCGCAGGCCGGGGCCGAAGGATACGCGGAGACGGCGGCGGACAGTGCCATCACGGCCGGGAACGCGGCCAGGGCCGCGGCGGCGAGCGAAACGGCCGCGGCGGGATCCGCTTCGGCAGCTGCTACGAGCGCGCAGGACGCGCTGGCCAGCCGGGAAGGCGCGGACCAGAGCGCAACGGCGGCGGGCGTGAGCGAGCGGGCCGCGAAGGCATCGGAGACGGCTGCGGCGGGATCCGCTTCGGCCGCTGCCGGGAGTGCCACTGCGGCGGCGGGGAGCGCCAGCCAGGCGGCCGGATACGCGTCCACGGCGACGGATAACGCGCGGGCGGCGGCGGGGAGCGCCACCGCGGCGGACACCAGCGCGCGGGCAGCTGCCGGATCCGCTGCGGATTCGCAGCAGAGCGCCGGGGCCGCGGCTGCCATCGCCCAGGGAGCGGCGGCGAGTGCGGCCGCGGCGGATGGATCCGCGACGGAGGCTGCGGGAAGCGCTTCGGCTGCGGCGGGGTCCGCTTCGGCAGCGGCAGAGAGCGCCAGCACAGCCAGCCAGTCAGCTACTGCAGCTGCTCAATCGGCAGCTGCGGCGGCTCAGAGCGCCCAGGAACTTAGCAACATTATTGACGATACCGCCGGGGTTGGTGATACGACAAAAGTCTGGTCTGCCGACAAATCTGCCACCGAGCGAAACTCATTAATGAGCGCAATAAGCACAATTCAGCCTATCACAGGAACTGGGAAAATCACAGGATGGTTGCCCGATAAGCGGTATATTATTACAAACGGTGTGGCAACTCTTGGAAATTCGGTAGGCAATTCAACAATCCGTATTCCTGCTCAGAAGGGCGATGTGTTCACGCTGAACATGCCAAGCGCATCCGGGTATTCAAACTGGTCAACGATCATGGAAGTTGACGATAACAACAATGTACTGTGGAGGTCGCCTTACACCAGCAATGATGCATATATTTTGGACGATTATCAGTACGTTGTAAAAAACGACGATACAACGGCAGTTATTCTGAATGCACAAACTGCCACTATGGGGGCTTCGTATTTCGGAGTTGTAAATACGAAACGGATCAAAAATGCAGAATCGTTACTGAAGGAGAAATACAATTTCGGTATTGCTTCGCATTCAGACGAACTGATTCTGCACCAGTCATTTTTCAATATGGATTTTACTGCTGACTGGTTTCTTGAGATGTGTTTTAACAATGCAAACATCCCAACATCGGCATCAAGCAATGATATGCTGATTTCGTTTCATAAAGCATCAAATGCTAACACTGCTCCGTTTATCCGTATCCTTCGGAATAATTTCTCGTTTATGATTGGATCACAGTATGTTTCGAACTTTGTAGTTGCAAATCTTGCAGATGGCATCAACCACGTGATGTACATTTGTAAAAACCATATTGTGAGTACGTACGTCAATGGGAATTTGCTTGCAACCGTAACAATGACCGATGATACCATCAGCAAGCTGAACACGTTTGACGGACTGAGGGTAAGACCTCTTTTCAATATCACGCTGCTCCGTTTCGGTACAAGTGGTGATGTTGCTCCAGAAGCACGGTATAACAACACCTCTCCATACGCATATAATCCGATTCCTGCTGAGAACGTTATTGTCGATATTCGCCCGGAAGATTTCCATGCAGATTATATCTACGACCGTGCCGGAAACATTTACTACAATTGCGCTCTGACAATCGACAATGTCAATCCGTACCCTGAAACAATACACGGCAACGGTTCTCCGGCAATCACTCCGCGGTTTATCGGCCAGAAATACTATGATGCAACAGCAAGTAAATGGTATACAGCAAACGGCATGAGCGGTGTTGGAAACTGGGTGCGCTATGCCGACACAACCGAACTGGCAGGAAAGCAGAATACGCTGCAATCCGGCACAACCATCAAAACCATTAACGGGACTTCCATCCTTGGCGCAGGAAACATTCAGATTGGCGAAGGCGGTGGCGGTTCGTCTGGTGTTATCGTAAACGTTGTCGATTATGGGGCAACAGGTGATGGAGCAACGGATGATACAAACGCAATCATGCAGGCGCTTGAGGTTGTGCGTGTTGCTGGTGGCACGTTGTTTTTCCCGTACAACGCAGGAAACTGCACCTATCTCACAAGAAAAGGTCTTGTGCTTGAAAGCAATATGTGCGTTGATGCAGATCGTGGTGCAATTCTCAAAAATGCATCAGCGGTGCTTCCAGACGCCGCCGGGAATCCCGCAACGGGCAGTTGTGCAGTAACAACAATCACGGCAAATCTGGCACAGGGTGGGCACTCCTGCACGGTTGCCAGTACGGTGGGGCTTGCAGTAGGGCAGGAAATCACAATCTACACGAACAATTCCGCTGGTTACACGGACACACACGCAGATATTACTGCTATCTCCGGGTCAACAATCACATTTGATACATCCAGATTCACCAGTGACGGAACAGATGGCGGTGCGGTTTCTGCACATGCCAGCGGTTCGTATTTGTTCACGGATTTCTCGCTTATCGAAACTGTCAAACGTCCTTCGGAGCATATCACAATCAAAAACATTACGCTTCAGCCGTGCGGAAACGCAAATGAACCGTATGTTTACACAATCTCGCCTATCCATGAAACCGCACAATCCGGAAACGCTCCGCAGAATGATTTCAGTGTGATCGGTGTTACCATTGACGGTTCTGCCCAAGATGGTATCAGCGTACAGGGTTCTGGCGATGCGTGGGTAGAAGATTGCATCGTGAAAAACGTAAAATGGAAGGGAATCCACTTTGGCACTTCCTGCGACAAGGTGATTATCCGTGGTAACCTTTTGGATAACTGCGGAAACGCTGCTCCTGCCGAGGATCGTAATTATAACTGGGGCGGTGGCGGCATCTATTGGTGCGTTAACAATCATCGTGTTCTGGTTGAGGGTAACCAGATTAACAATTGCCGCCGTGGGTGCTTCGGATTCGATTTCCGTGGGAACGGCGAAACGGATACAGACAGCATCATCAGCGGAAACACGTTCAAGGCATGTGCATATGCCGGAGTGCGTACAGAAGGCGGTTGGCGTTTGAATGTGAACGGGAATGTGTTCCTCAATTTCACAGGCACATCCGTTCCGATTCATTCCGAAGGCGGTACGGCTGATTCTGGGAAACTGCAACATGCTGTGATTGCAAACAATATTATCGGTGCGTTTGAAAACGCTTATACCAACACGCTTGGAGCAATTCGCCTTGACAATGCGCTTTATCCGATTGTTACAGGAAATAACATTCAGCCGAACACAGACTCAACTGGTTCTGCTCAAATCGTGCTTACTGGTACAACAGGCGGCGTGATTACAAGCAATGTTTCTGGCGGTGTTGATGTAAGCGATTCTGGAAACGTATCATGCGTTGCTGAATCGAATGTTACCGTTGCGTAATGTCATCTTTCTGAAATAACACAACGATGAATTTATTCCGGTTAACGGAGGGCAGAAATGACTTTTTTAGCATGGTGGTTGCTTCGCGTTTGTGCTTTTGTGGTTGGCCTTGTTGGAATGGATTATTACATCAAGAAGAAACGCTCTTAAATAGGAGGTTAATATGAGTGCTGAAACCGAGGCGATTATTAAAATCTCGTCCTATGTACACGACATTGGCGCTTTAGAGATAGGCCAATCAATATGTCTTGTATGGATCGCGATATGTGCCATTATAGTGGCGGTTAATTCGTTTTTTAAATAACACTTTAAACGACAACGGAGGGGAGGACGGGGAGTGATTTGGTTTGTTCTGGGGTTTCTTGCTGGGGCAGGTGCTGCGTTGATGTTCCTCGGCTTCCTGGCCGTCGTTACGGAGGACCGGGAGCGCGAGGAGCGGGCACGGAAGCAGCGGGAGCAGGGCCGGCGGGCGCTGCGGGAAATCGAGGAGCATTACAGAGACTATTATTGACAAAAAGCGCCCCAGGCGGTTTTCATGAGCCGCCTGGGGCGCTGCTGCGGTGAGATCGTAGCTACGGATCCGGATCGTCCGGCCTGTAGGCCAGAAGATCACCGGGCTGGCACTCGCACAGCCTGCAGATCGTGTCGATGGTCACCGTGGAGATCGGACCGCCCCTGTGCAGGCGGTCCAGGGTGCTGCCGGGGATCAGATTCTCCTTCCGGAGCCGGTATGTGCTGTATCCGGCAGCGGAGAGTTTCCCCAGGATGTCCAGGTATTCGATCATATGCCGACACCTCCAGAAAACTAAAATAATCTTATTTCTCCCTCTTGTCAACCCCCCAAAAGGGGCATATAATGAAAACAGCCCCTTAAAAGGGGAACATCATCAGACAGGAGGGCGAAAAGATGTCGGCGGAAGCGATTATGCTTTTTAAACGGGATTTGCAGGAGAAGCTGAAGGCGGGACTGAGCTGCGAGGCGATGGAGGCGGTCCTGGATGCGGTGGATGAGCTGCTGTGCGATTACGCGCTGGAGCGGATCGCACCGGAAGAGACCGGGAGCGACTATATGCTGAGCGCCTTCCTGGAGGCCATGCGCGTGGAAGGACGGTCGCCGAAAACGCTGGAGCGGTACGAGTATATCCTGGGGAGACTGCTGCGGGCCAGCGGTGTCACTACCGGGCGAATGACGACCTACCACGTGCGGCGGTATCTGGCCGACGAAAAGAAGCGCGGCATCGCGGATTCGACTATCCGGGGATACCGGGAGGTCTTCGGGGCCTATTTCGGGTGGCTGCATCGGGACGGGCTGATCCCGCGGAACATTATGGGGAATATCGGCCAGGTGAGGTGTGAGAAGAAAGTCAAAGAGGTCTTTTCGGACATCGAGTTGGAGAAGCTGCGGGGCGCGTGCGAAAATCCGCGGGATATCGCCATTTTCCATTTTCTGCGGGCCACCGGCTGCCGGATCAGCGAGGTCACGGGGCTGAACCGGGCGGACGTGGACCTGGAGCGGCTGCAGTGCACCGTGCACGGGAAGGGCAACAAGTGGCGGGTGGTTTACATGGACGCCGTGGCCGGGATGCGGATCCGGGAGTATCTGGCGCAGCGGACGGACGACGATCCGGCGCTTTTTGTGGGGCTGAGGGGCGCGAAGCGTCTGGAGCCCGACGGGATCCGGGTGATGCTCAACAAGCTGGGCCGGCGAGCCGGGGTGGCGCATGTGCATCCGCACAAGTTCCGCAGGACGGCTATCACCAGTCTCGTTAACCACGGGATGCCGGTCGAGCAGGTCAGGCAGCTGGCCGGGCACGATAAGGTGGACACGACCATGGGCTATGTCGTGATGGACATGAAAAACGTGGAAAATTCGTATCGGAAGTATTCGTGACGGAGGCGGGGAATGGTCAGCGCGAAGGTTTTTCTTTCAAAGGTCGAGGAGATCGCCGCGGAGGAGCCCGGATACCAGAAGGGGCACTCGGGAGACGATCACCTGTGCGACTGCATCGGGCTTATTATCGGCGCAATCAGGCGGGCCGGCGGACAATGGCACGGCACCCACGGGAGCAACTACGCGGCGCGGTATGAGGTCAGGGAGCTGGCGAGGATCCGGCGGACCGTGGACCTGACGCCCGGAGATCTGGTTTTTAAGGCGAAAGAGCCAGGAGAGGATGGGTACGCGCTGCCGGACCGGTATAAGCACGACAAGCGGGACTATTATCACGTGGGCGTGGTTGTGTCGGTGCGGCCGCTGCGGATCCGGCATATGACCACGCCCAAGCCGAAAATGGACACCAGCCTGGGAAAATGGGCTTTTTATGGGTGGCCGCGACTGGTGGCGAGGGAAAAGGAAGAGGAGGGGATACCAGTGGGAACAGAGGTTAACTATCAGGGTGTCGTGATCGGTGACGGGATGCTCAACATGAGGCAGGCGCCAAATACCAAGGCGGCGCGGATCATGCAGCTGCCGGTGGGGACCGTCGTCGCTGTCACCCAGGAGGACGGGGACTGGCTGAAGGTCAGCTATGGCGGGGCGTCCGGCTATGTCATGGCCCAGTATATCGACAAGGACACGGCTGTCGGCAAGATGATCAGCGTCGACCGGACCGTGCTGGAGGCCATATACGACGAGATCGGCGACCTGCTGGGGCTGAGGGGGTGACATGGATGGACACAAGCACGCTTATTAGCCTGGGGGCTTTCCTGGTGGCCGTTATCGGCCTGACGCTGAATGGAAGGAAGGACACCAGGACGGAGGCAGCCACGACTGCCATCATCCAGACGAAGCTGGACACGCTGATCGGCGGGGTGGATGAGATCCGGGTGGAGACCAGATCCCTGAGGCAGGAGATCAGCAGCCACGGCGAGAGGCTGGCCGCACTGGAAGCCAGGAGCAAGAGCAACACTCACCGGCTGGATGCGTTGGAAGGAAAGACCAAGAGAGAAGAACAGGAGGAATGAAGGACATGGGGAAAAGGAACTGGGCGAAATGGGCCAAGGCGGCGCTGATCCGGGCGGTGAAGACGTTCGCACAGACGGCGGCGGCGTCTATTACTGTCGGAGCGACGATGGCAGAGGTGGACTGGCGCCGTGTACTCTCTGTGAGTGGGGTGGCCTTTGTCCTTTCTATGATGACATCCCTCGGTGGCCTCCCTGAGGTCGATGATGACGAACCGTGGGAATATTATGATTATGAAGACGACCAGGATCCGGAAGACGATCAGGATCTGAGCGAAAAATGAAAATTATTCAGATAGGAATGGATGAGGCGCTGGCGCTGGAGGCTGCCAGCGCCTCTGCTAATTATTCCGCATTTGAGGAAAAGTTCAAACCGAAGAAAACGACGGACGATTGCTATACACCGGAGGCAATATACGACACGGTCGCCGAATGGGTGGCCAGGGAGTATGGGCTGCAGCGGGAGACCTTCGTGCGGCCGTTCTGGCCAGGTGGGGACTACCAGGCCGAAGAGTATCCGGACGGGTGTGTGGTCGTAGATAATCCGCCGTTTTCGATCATGGCCGAGATCCTGCGCTACTATCTCAAGCATGGGATCCGGTTCTTTCTGTTTGCTCCGGCGCTGACGCTGTTCTCCGGGCGTGGGCTGGATGTGACATATATCGCGGCCGGGTGCGACATCACATATGCGAACGGCGCGAACGTCAAAACCAGCTTTATCACGAATCTGGACAGCTGCCGGGTGAGGACAAGCCCGGATCTATATAAGGCCGTGGAGAAAACGATGCAGCAGATCCTGAATGCGGACAAGAAGGAACTGCCGAAATATGAGTACCCTGATTATATTATCACCGCGGCAATGGTCCAGAGGTGGACGAGGTACGGCATAGAGTACCGGCTGCCGAAGCGGGAGTGCGTCCAGGTGGGCGGACTGGATGCGCAGAAGAAAACAGGGAAGAGCATTTTCGGGAGCGGGTTTCTGCTGTCTGAACGCGCTGCCGCTGAACGCGCTGCCGCTGAACGCGCTGCCGCTGAACGCGCTGCCGCTGAACGCGCTGCCGCTGAACGCGCTGCCGCTGAACGCGCTGCCGCTGAACGCGCTGCCGCTGAACGCTGGGGATTAAGTGAACGGGAGCAGCGGATCGTGGCGGAGCTCTCAAAAGTAAATATGACCGAACAGGGAAGCGGTTCCAGATAATTCTGGAGCCGCTTTTTTTTCGTGCCGCCCTGGAGGATCGCGAGTATCAAGGGGTGCGGCTTGCGCGGGTTGGAATCCCTTGCGATTTTTTCAGGGACCGCAGCTGATGACATAAAGCCGGCCCGCGATCGGTCGAGAACCCCATCCCCCCCCCTGTCACGAAAGAAGCGGGTGGGGATCGCCACAC
>Ga0326512_10000336_pt1 | contig 40539 bp, 56 predicted proteins | sample 1_2617_0518_D_FD_203652 | JGI IMG/M metagenome (GOLD analysis project Ga0326512, IMG submission 203652) | Bovine rumen microbial communities from UC Davis, California, United States - 1_2617_0518 | ecosystem: Host-associated > Mammals > Digestive system > Stomach > Rumen | place: USA... | reverse complement strand
GTTTAACGGCCACCCCCTGCCGATTAAAAAACACCCCCCCCCTTTATTCAAAAAATTTACTAACCACCGCCGCCACTTGCTCTGCGTTCCGTCGCTTCGTCGCAGCCCTGCCGCACCTGCCTAACTCTACGTGTGTCTGTACGTGGCAGGCGTGGCACAGCGCCCGCAGGTTATGGGGGTCGTACATAAGCCGACGTTTGGCAGCCAGGGTTAGGCCGTCTTCCACAGGGGTAACGTGGTGTACTTCCGTAGCAGGTGTTACGATACCCTGCTGCTGGCAGCGTTCGCACAGCGGCGAAGCCGTCAGCTTGTCTTTGCGCAGCCGCAGCCACCTTTCGGTATGGATCAGCTGCTGGTAGTCCTTGTCCTTTGCCATAGCTTTAATCTTTGTGTACGCTGCCTGGTGTGGTCTCCCAGTCGCCCAGGTCGTTAAACATATCCAGTATGTCGTCGCCCACGGACACCGGCCGGCGCTGCCTGGTGGCGGCAGCATCGGTGTACTGGGTTAGGATATTCAGCATAGCGCGCGTAAGTTCGCAGACGTTCTTAAAGCCGTACGCTTTCTGCAGGGCCTGTAACTTACGGTACTGTGCTTCGTCCACAGATACGTTTATGCGTTTTCGGTTCTTCATTATTCCAGGTTATGTTTGCGCAGTAAATAGTTTAGGCTGTCCAGCAGCGACTGCTGTACGCCTTTCTTGCTTTCCAGGGCCGCGTTAGCCCTTTCGTCCACAGTATGGCTGCACAGCAGCTTATACACCGTTACCGGGTACTGCTGGCCCTGCCGGCGCAAGCGGGCGTTTGCCTGCTGGTATAGCTCCAGGTTCCAGCCGGTACCAAACCAGACGATATAGTGGCCGCCTGCCTGCATATTGAGACCGTAAGCCGTACTGGCCGGGTGGGCCAGCAGCACGTCGATATTACCGGCGTTCCAGTCCAGCAGCTGGGCTTCGCCCTGGTAGGCCACCACCCGGTAGCCTTTCAGCTTCTTAGTGATCCTGTCTACGTCGTGTTTGTACTGGTAGAAAACCAGCACAGGGCTGTTAGCCGCTTCCACCAGTTCGGCCAGTCTGTCCAGCTTTTCGTCGTGGACTTCGTGTACGTTCCGGTCGTCGTCGTAGACGGCACCGTTAGCAAACTGGCTTAGTTTGTTCATAAGGCCGGCGGCAGAATTAGCCAGGACGTTTGCCGGTTCGTCGCCGTGTTCGGCCTTAAATTCCAGTACCTTTTCCTTTTCGAAGCTGGCGTATTTGTCCATAATGGCTTTGGACAGTTCCACCCTTTCGGTATGCACCAGCAGGTCTGGCAGCTGCAGGTAATCTTTGGCCTGCATCGACAGACAAATATCCGCGATCTTGTCCCGGATTATCTTTTCACAGCCGGACTTACAGGTGGCGCGTACTTCTATGTTATTCCATTTGTGTATATCGAAGTAGGTTTCCTTATACCTGGTAACGCTCTTGCCCAGACGGTCGCCCATATCCAGGCAGTATATCTGCGCCCACAGGTCTACCAGGCCGTTAGGTGCCGGCGTTCCGGTAAGGCCGATAACGCGCTGCACGGTGGGCGTGGCTATACGCATAGCCTTAAAGCGCTGCGACTTGCTGGACTTAAAGCTGGTTAATTCGTCGATAACCAGCACGTCGAAAGGTAGCATACCGCCGTAGAGACCGCACAGCCATACGAAGCTGTCGCGGCCGATAACGTAGACGTCGCCGGGGCTTTCCAGGGCCAGTTTGCGCTGTTTCTCCGTACCCATAACCTTTACCACCCGCAGGCCCGCCAGGTGCTGCCACTTCTGGGCTTCGGTCGTCCAGGTGGTTTCGGCCACTTTCTTAGGGGCCACCACCAGCACTTTTTCCACTTCGCAGTCGTCGATCATCTGCTGCACGGCGGTAAGGGTGCTTACCGTCTTGCCCAGTCCCATATCCAGGAATAGGCCGCAGCGCGGGTGGTCTAATATCCACTGGGTCGCAGTGCGCTGGTATTCGTAAGGTCTATAGATCATTTTCTATTTGTGCTAAGAAGTTCATACCGGACAGCAGGGTATCTACCTGGTCTTTGCTGTCCACCACGGCCACGTTATGGCCCATAGCCCGCAGCTGGTCGATGCGCAGCTGCTGTATCTTTTCCGGGTGCTTGCCTTTGCTCTTAAGTTCCACCCATACCACGACACCACCAGGCAGAAGCACCACACGATCCGGGTAACCTACCACGCCGGGGTTACTGTATTTGAGACACACGCCGCCCAGGTCTTTTACCTTACGCACCAGGTAGGCTTCTATAGCTTTTTCCGATACGTCGGCGTGCTTCACTATGTTTTCTATCTTCCTGTCCATTTTCGGCAAATTTGGGCTTGTAAACCAAGTTGTAAACTCTCGCGTGCGCGCGTAACTTTACGCGGATAGGGTGTATATGTATTTTTTCCTATAAAACCACTATAAAACATTACTTTACTACTTAGCATAAATTTTTAGTTTACATAGTTTACAATGCTATATTTTACACTAAATCAGCGTTTTATCTGTAAACTGAAATGTAAACTAAGTATTTTTCGTTCGGTTTACAGTTTACAGCCGTTTTTCCTTTTCGCAGTTTGTAAACTAAGCGCTTTTGTTCGGTTTACAAGTTCGGTTTACAAGTTCGGTTTACAAATCTTCGTCGTCTCCGGGTGGCAAATCTTCCCAGCCGTCCAGCTTCCGACGGAAAGATTTTTGCACGCCGTACAGGGCTTCTACGTGGCGGCTGGTACCGGCCCTTTCCCAGGCTGGCACTTCGTCCAGCAGGCGGCATACTTTCCGGGCCAGGTACTTGTATTCCTTGTCGGCCATTTCCCGGCCCATACGTTCGCAGATAAATTCCGGTGCGCAGACGCGGGTACGCTGCTGGGTGCCGGTAGCGTCCAGGGGGTCGGGGTTGTTGTAGAAAGCGCGCCTGCGCTTCAAATCCCAGCTGTCCCAGTCGGCAGGTAGCTTCGTTTCCAGGAAAGCGGCCAGCATATCGCGCAGCGGGTCGTCTGCATCGTCGTTATAGACTTCCTGGCGTGCGCGGGCTTCCGCTTCCAGATCGCCGGGCAGGTACAGCGTTTCGCCGTCGCGCCAGTTCTGGACGGCTTCGGCCCACAGCTGGTTCCTGTCCTGGATCAGCGCGCCCAGCCAGTCGCCGTAGCGGCGCAGCGAAGCGTCCACAGGGATTACCCAGAAGCGCCGGTTCCCGGTGTCGCCCTTTAAGAAGTTGGTTTCGTTTGTGGTGCCGCAGAAGATGCACTGGCGCGGGTATTTCTCCACGACGCTGCCGTAGGCCGCGCGGTAAATGTCTTCCCGCCTGGTTATGTAGTTCTTTACCTGCTCCACGTCGCTGCGCTTGATACTGGACAGTTCGGCCAGCTCTATTATCCAGCCCATACGTAACTGTTCCATACCGCTTTTTCCCTCTGTGGTAGTTAGGCTGTCGTTAAACCAGTCGCCGCCCATAACGGAAAACAGGGTGCTTTTGCCGATACCCTCTGCACCGGTAAGGATTAGGCAGTAGTCGTACTTGCAGCCGGGGGCCATAACGCGGGAGACGGCAGCGGTAAAGTGCTTGCGTGTCATAGCCCGGTTAAGCGGCGTATCTTCGGCGCCCAGGTAGTCTATAATAAGACGATCCAGGCGCGGCACGCCGTCCCATTGCAGGCTGCTTAGGTACTCGCGGATAGGGTGCGCCCGGTGCTTAGTCAGCACGGCGTCTTTGGCGTCCTTTATCTTATCCTTGCCACTAATACCGTAGTTTTCGTCCAGGTATACGCGCAGGTTCGCGTCGTCCCTGTTTCCCCACTGGGTAGCTTTCCTGTCCCACGGCAGGCCGTCTTTAACGAGGTCGAAGCCGCTAAACAGATCGTGCCATATATGGCCCTTTAGCTTAGGGTCGTTTTCCAGGATCGTAATTATATTTTTGGTCGTGGGCTTCGGTGCGCCCTTGCGGTCGTATTCCAGCTGTTCTGTCCACTTGTCGCTGTCCGGGTCTTTGTCCGCGTCGTCTTCGTACGTGTCCGCTATGCCGGCAAAATCGGCGTCTGCAGACGCTTTGCGCTCTTTGGTAAGCAATCGCCTTACCGCACCGTCGGCGGCCGCAAAATCGGCCATTTTGAGCGAAGACGGCAGGCGGGAAATATCCTGCACTTTACTGTCTTCGTCGTAGATGCCGAAAAGGTGTATACGCACCAGGTCGTAGGCATTGCAAAGCTGCATACTGGCCGGGTCGGTTTCGTGGTGGCTGTAGGCAAATTTACCCTCATAGCAGACCAGGCCGCCGGCCACCGATCCTTTGCGGTAGGTGTAGCGGCCGTCGGTAGCGGTCTTTTCGTACACGTCGCCCAGGAATAGTTCTATAGCGTCTTCGATCGTGTAGGCACGGCAGAAAGCGCCGATAAGGCCGGGTTTTTCCAGCGGGTCGCCGGCCTTGCGCAGTTCGTGCGCGATCGCGTCGCCCTCTCTGGAAGACGTCGGCCACTGGCTGGCGTCGTTAATGTCCTTATAGGTGGCCAGCACAGCGTCCACGTCGCACGCGGGGCCGTCCTGGTACTGGAAGACGTACTGGCCGTCGCGGCTGGTGCTGGGCCAGTAGAAAAGGCGCGGCAGCTGGTACGTGGTTATGTCGAAAAGTTCTATACCGATTTCCGCAGCGATCCTGCGGCAAAGCGGCTCATATTCGGCCGGGGTTACCTGCCTGGAAAGCGGGAATACCAGACGGTACCGCGGCTTTTCTTCGGTGTGCTTGTGGGTGCTGTACAGCATAGCGGCGAAGCCGTAAGCCATAGTGAAGTCGTCCCAAACGTCCGGCGTACCGTAGTCTATATCCAGGGTGGCCAGCGTGCGGTACATTACGTTTGCCGTCTTGCGGGTGCCACCGGAAAGGTAGCCGCCCACGAAGCCGCCCACGTCCTTAATGTCGCTTTGTTCTTCGCGGCTCATTTTTAGGTACTCTTTCACGCTTTCGCCGGTGCGCTTCGTTTCGGCGCACTTGCTTACTATTTCGCTCCACTTCCATATACGGTTCTTCCATTTTTTGGATAACCGGCTATGGGCGGTAGCCACGTCCACTTCAAAGTCGTATTTTAATTTAATCTTCATTATTGTAACTGTCCTATCTTGCCTGGCGGCGCAGCTGGGCTGCGTCGTACCGGTTCAATCCCTCAACGGCGCCACCACTGTAGCGCAGCGTCCATTTGCGGCCTACCCACAGGACGGCGGCCTGGCCGTTCGGGGTGTATACGCGGTCGTGGCGGCAGATCATATCGCCGGCGCAGTCGCGGTGGCCTGTACTGTAGTGCTTACTTGCCATAGTTCAGTATGTCTTGTAAGTTCCACTTTACGTTCTGGATATTTTCGTACGCGCTGCTGCGGAAGCTGGCCTGCATACTGGCCAGGTTATCGTACTGTATGCTTTCCAGGACTTTTTTAGCCGCGTCCAGGTGGGCTATGGCTTTTTCTACTCTATGAATATCTGCAGGTCTCATACTGTCTTTTCGGTTATGGGTTTGAAGTCGTAATACCTTTGCTGCTTTGGCCGGGCTTCTATCTTCACGGCGCGGCGGGTGTTTTCGTCGTAGTAGGCCACAAAGGCCGGGTCGTCGATAATGTAGCCGCGCTTGCGCAGGTAGTAGCGGGTTTGTATCTTCTTTAGCGGCTGCTTCACTACGTGCAGTTTGGTTTTGCGTTCCAGCCCGAACAGGGCGCGGGCGCGTTCCAGCTTGTAGGTGCGCTTCCGGCTCTCCACGCATTTTGCGATCCTGGCTTTTTCCTTTCGCTTACCCAGGCGCTGCACCGGTGTTTCGCCTTTCTTAAATTGAAATTCCGCGCTGCGGGGTATTCTGTACCCTTTCGGCGGGTAGGTTCCGTTTTTGAGGTGCGAAGCTTTGGCGGCGTCGGACGTGGCCCGCTGGGTCTTCCGCATAAACTGTTTGGTCTTTTTAAGGCCGTGCAGGCGGGCCAGCCGATGCAGGCCGCTTTCGGATATGCCCAGCTTTTCTGCCAGCACGGCGTTTTTGGTGTTGCGGAAGTGCTTTTTAAGCCACGCCACCTGCTTTTCCGTAAGGTCGTCTATGCGTTTCATTACTTCGCTTCCTTTAGCTTTGCTACCAGGGCCTGGCAGGCGGCAGCGTTTAAGCCGCCGGCCCAGCCCTCTGCACAGATTTGCAAGGCGCTTACCAGCAGGTCTACTTCCTGGCGGGTAAACTCAAAGTCGTATACTGTTTGGTCGTCCATTACTCGTTACCGGTTTCCTTGCTGCGCCAGTCGATGCAGCCGGACTGCGTAGCATCTGTAATAATGTCCATTACTTCGCAGGTGCCGTTTTCGTCGTCGTCCTGGTGCCAAAACAGGCAGTTTTCGCAGCGCTTGTATTTACTTCTGTCTCTCATTTTCTTAATCTTTTTACCTACCCCCCCTGCTGCCATACTTCTACACGATCCGGCGCAGTTTCTGGGAATAAGGAAAACTGTATTACATTCTTCCGTTTCATAGGCCGGTGCAGCTAAGGGTGTCTGCCAGTTCCTGTGCGCGGGTGTTCGTGGCGTTCATAGCTTCGTCGGTCAGTTCTACTTCTGCAGACCATACGGTTTTCCAGAAACACCAGAATAAGTGTACCTGCACCTTAACGTAGTACCTGTCCGGCAGGTCGTTAAAACGCGGCTGCGGGATTTCGTCGTTGGGGTTAAAGAAAAGCAGGTTAGGGTCTACGGTGCCGCCTATTACGCGGGTCTTGCTGTGGGTGCTGCTGTAAATTTTCATAACGCTAATGGGTTTTATTTGGCCCGCCCGCTGGCGGGCCTGGAAGATTAAAGACTGACTACTAAAGACTAACTAATAAATGCTGAAACCGCGCGCACCCTATTCCTGCCGCTGGCCTTAGTGCTGAGGTTGATGTAGCCGCTGCCGAAATTCAGATACCAGGCGTACGTGGCGCTGTACTCTGTAGAAGTCCAGTACCAGCCGCTAAGTTCGTCGCCGCCTACTTCGGCCAGGGCCTGGTTAAGTTCTTTGCGGAAAAGGCAGATAAGCCGCCACTGCGCCACGGACGGTATAAACTGACCGTCCAGCAGGGTAATTTCCGGGTTAAGGCCCACGGCTTTAAGGTGCCTGGTGTTACCCTCTCCGTCCCAGTCGGCACCGGCGTCCAGGGTGTTATCCTTGTAGCCGTCCCAGTCGGTCGTATCTTTGCCGGCGGTCAGCGTTATTTCTTCGCCGTCGGCCATATTGTACAGGGAAACGCAGATAGACTTACTGCCCAGCTTCACTGCTACGCCGGTGCAGCGTTCTTTCATATTCTCCGTAACGGTGCCGGGTACGTACTTTTGGAAGATAACCGGCGACTGGCCACCAAATACCAGGTAGATGCCGTCCGGGTGTACGTCGGTCTGGATCGTGGGCCGCACGGTTTCCGGGCCGGGGACGTAACCGCCGGCGGGGTACTGCTGGGTTTCAGCGGCCAGGTAAGCTTCGATTTCTGCGGCCTTTTTCGGGTCGCCTTGCGCTGCCATAAGCAGGGCTGCGCGGGTAATTTCTTTCTGGTTCATATTGCTAATGGGTTTTAGGGATTATTTCAAATAGTTAGAGACGGCGGCCACGGCCAGGCCGATAAGTACGACGGTCTGCTGGTCGTCGAAGACTTCGGCGCTGTCCAGCTGCACGCAGTCGGCCTGCTGGGCGGCCTGTATGGCCAGTTCCAGGGTTTCTGCGTCTCTCTGGTTCTCTGCCTTTGCGCGGATCATTGCTACGGCTATATCTACCGTGGCGTCGGGAATTGTAAAAGATACTTTCATACGGTTACTGGTTTATAGCGTAAAACGATACGCGGCTGTACACGTCGTCGGCCACCCGGTTATTAGCGGCTTCGCCAGCTTCGCCCAGGATTTCGTCGGCGGGGTCAAACTCGCGCAGATAGATAAGCAGTTTGGTGCCGTTCGACAGCTCCACGAAATACGGAAAGTCCCTGCCGTTATCGTACAGGCCGTTAATTTCGCTTTCGCTCACGGACACTACGTAATTAGTGTTTATTTCGATCGTGCCGCGCTGGACAGTCCAGCGTCTGGCACCGTACCGCCTAATCGCGGCGTAGGTAAAGTGTACTATACGCTTCATTTCTTCTTAGTCTTTAAGGTAGTAAGGGGTAGTGTAGCCAGCGCCTTTTAGCGGCAGATCGCTGCACCAGGTAATAGGCTTGCTAAACAGGTCTTCCACCTGCTGCAGGGTCTGGCCGGGCGCGGCTTCCACTATAATTTCGTCGTGGATATGGAAGACCACCGGCAGGCCGGCTTCGCGGGCGCGCAGGATCACTACGCCCAGTATGTCGCGGGCTATGGCCTGCACTACGTTTTCGGTAAGCTTACCGCCGTAGGTGCGTATCTTTCCCCACTTCTTTGTCGTCTGGTTGGTACCCTCATATTCGATAATTTCGTGGTCGCCGCGCCAGCCGTCGTTACGTTCGATGCCGATAGAGACACGCGGGTAACACAGGGTACGGCCAGACGGCAGGGTAATAGTCAGCATACCCCACTGCCGGCCCACTACGATACCGCGGTTTACCCGCACGCTTTCGCCGGTCTGTATAGCTTTAATGGCTGCGGCTTCCAGGGTCTGCCACAGCTGGGTTATATTCTGGTTGGATTTGCGCCACAGCTGTACTATTTCCTTTTCTTCGTCTTCGCTAAGGCCCAGGCGGGCGCCGCCCATAGCTTCCAGCGCGGACACGCCGCCGCCGTAGCCCAGGGCCAGTACAGCTATCTTTCCTTTCTGGCGCAGTTCGGCGTTAGCGCCGTGCTTTTCCACAGGTACGCCAAACATTTTGGAAGCGGTGCGGCAGTAAATGTCGCCGCCCTCTCTAAAGACGTCCAGCACCCAGTTTTCGCCAGCCAGCCACGCGATAACGCGGGCTTCGATCGCGGAAAAGTCGCACACGTGGAAAGTGTGGCCCGGTGCGGCTACAAAGGCCGTACGGATCAGTTCGCTAAGTACGTGGGTAGGGTTGCTGTAGTTATCGGTAAATTCGTCCAGATCGCCGCGCTTTACCAGGCTGCGGGCGTAGTCCAGGCTGGCCAGGTGGTTTTGCGGCAGGTTCTGTACCTGCACCAGGCGCCCGGCCCAGCGGCCAGTCCTGGCGGCGCCGTAAAACTGCAGCAGGCCGTGTATACGTCCGTCGCTGCATACGCATTTCAGCATAGCCGTATACTTCTTACTGCTGGTTTTGGCCATATCCTGGCGCAGCTCGATAAGTTCCTGCGCGTCCGGGTATTCGGCCAGCTGGTCTTTAAGATCGGCCAGCACCTTTTTGTTTAGGGTCTCCACTTCGCTGCCGGTGGTTTCCTGCAGGTAGCGTTTGAGCTGGGCGGGGCTGTTCGGGTTATCCAGGCCGGTAAGGGTCTTAGCCTGGTGGGCCAGCTGGGCTTTGTATTCGGTGTCGAAGCGTTCGGCGTTTTCCACCAGCTGGCGGTCGATCAGCACGCCGCGGTCGTTAATTTCCTGGTCTGCTATGTACAGCTGGTCGTCAAAGGCCGGTACTTCCAGCCGGCGCACCTTTGCTAAAATAGCCTGTTCTACCTCAACGTCGCGGATATTGTACGCCTTAAAGGTAGCCCAGCGTTCGGGTGCATCTGCAGGGTAGTGCCGGCCGTTCTTACCAGGCAGGGAGAAGTAGCGGATAAGGGCGGCGCCCTCTTTCATTTTGCCGGCTTCCAGGTGCAGCACTTCGCCGCACTGGCCCAGCGGCAGCGGCAGGCCCAGACGCGCAGCGCGTACCATAGTGCAGCGCCACTGCGCCGGGTCTAATCGCTGGCCCAGGTATTTACCCAGGTTCACGCGCTCAAACGTGGCATTATAGGCCGTCTTCGTAACGGCGGGATCAGTGAGCGCAGCGCGCACGTCTTCCGGCAGGCTTTCGCCGCTGGCCAGATCGACGCACTGCACCGGGCCACCGTCCACGGCGTAGGCAAAAAGCAGTATAGCCCAGTCCGGCGCTTCGACGTAACGGTATACGCCGCAGGTCTTAAGGTCGTAGCTGCTGTACGTCTCTATATCTATGCCTAATTCGCGCATTACTTCTTAGTGTTCGATTTGGTGGTGGTTTTGTTCGATTTTGCCGCCGTTTTGTTCGATTTCGCGGGCTTTTTGTTCGCGGTGGTAGGTTTCCTTACCTTAGTGGCTTTGGGCTTCTGTGCGGCCTTGTCTGCTTCCACTGCGGCCCTTTGAGACAGCACACGCGATACGGCCCGGTCGATAACGTCGGAAATGTAGGCGCGCTGGCTGGCCGACAGGGTAGAAGTCTTAGCCATAATGCGGCTGGCTTCTGCCAGGAAAAATTCGGCGTTCAGCTGGCCGGCTCTTTCCAGCTGCCGGAAAGGGTCGGACTTAATGCCGTGTTTGGCGCTGGCCGATGCAGTCCAGTGGGTCTTCCGTTCTTCGCGCAGTTCCTGGCGTAAGGCTTCCAGGGCTTCGGCTTCGGGTATTTCTATGGCTGTTTCTCTGTTCATAGTGCTAATTTTCCTTTAAGGGTTCCAGGATGGCCAGCAGGCCGTCTATTGTCTTGATCCTTTCCGCCCGGCACTGTTGTAGGGTTTCCAGGTAAAGTTTTCTTGCCGGTTCTGCGGCCCAGCGCTGCTGTTCTTCCGGCTGCTGCATCTTCTTTTCGTTGTGTCGGATGCGCTGCTGTATCTTGCATTTGTTCCGGTGCAGGGCTGTTATCAGTTCGTGCAGCTGGGGGGGGGGGTAACTGTTATCTTGTGTTCCATTTTGCTAAGGGATAAAAGGTGCAGGGCTTTGGCTAAGGTTTTTGGTTAGACTATTTACCGTATCAATATTTGGTTAAACATAGGGTAATAAAGCCGCCGCCCTGCGCCTTTGGTTGGTACTACAGGTCTTCGTCGTCTTCGCCGCTGGTGTCCACGTCTTCGAAGTCAGCTTCGGCAGATACGCGGCCGCCCAGGTGGTCGTCGTCTTTCCACTTCATAAGGTTGTTAAGCCCGCAGGCCACGCCCTTATTACCGTTAGTGTCGTAGGGGAAAAACGTAACGGACACGATAGCCCATACGCCGCTGTACATTTCTTCTTCGTCCACGATCGGCTGTTTGTTCCTGTCCACGATGCCGGGGCGGGTGTTGCACTTCGCGTTTACAAAGAAGTGGTCTTCGTACAGTTCGTCGTCCTTGTCGTCGCCGTCGTTCAGCGGCAGGGCCAGTTTCTTAGGCTCTTTGCCAGACCACTTGGACACGATACCGGCCTGCTTCGCTGCTTCGATAGCGTCGCGCAGGGCTTTAATCGTTTCCTTTTCGGTCTTAGGGATAAGGACGTTAGTCTGGTACTTGCCGTCGGCAGCGTCGCCGTTCGGGTTGTGCTTGGCAAATACGTGGGTGTAGGACAGACGGCAGGGGCCAAAAACCACCTTAGTACCGTTTACTTTGGGTGTAATCATAATAACTACTGTTAAACTGTTAATGTAATATCGTCTCCGGGAATACGCCCGGCCGTGTTATTCTTTGGTGTCGATGCCGGCGAAGTCGTCGGCAGCTGCGTTATAGGGCGCGCGTTTGTCGCTTTCCGGTACCAGGGTGGGTTTGCCTTGCGGCTTGTCCAGCCAGGGGCCGCAGATCGCGCCAAAGCGCTTAGCGCCTACCACCTTTTCCAAATCGGTAATACCGCGCATTTCGCGGGGCTTCATAATAGCGTCTTCCGCAAAGCCAGCATCTACCAGGGCCTGGCGGGCCGCGTCGGTGTCGGTTATCTTGCGGACGGATCGGCCGGCCACCAGCTTAAAGCCGGGGTAGGAGACACCGGCCAGCGCCTGGTTTAGCGTGTATTCCTGTACGCCCTTAAGCCAGGTGGCCACGGTGTCCAGAAGCGGCAGTACGTTTCGGGCCATTTCTTCGGGGGTCAGCAGCGCGGGGTCTGGCTTCGTTATGGCCGGTTCCATACAGGCGGCCGCCAGGGCCTTGCAGGCGTGCTTCACTTTACAGAATTTGCACCACTCGCCGGGTGCCTGCTTGCCGGTGCCGTCGTAGGCTTCCTTTGCTTTTGGGGCCAGCGTTTCGTCGGCCCATACCATAAGGTCTTCCACGCTCATTTCCGCTACGCTAAGGTTATCCAGCCGGGGCTGTATAATCGTCATACGCACGCGGGTTATGTTGTATTCGAAGCTGAAAGCAGCGTAGGCGCCCAGGGCGTAAATCTTCATTTGCGGGTTATCCTTTGCTTCCACCCGCACGCCCTTGCCGTACTTGAAGTCGATAATATCCAGCACGCCGTCAGCGATAATTACAGCGTCGCCGGTGCCGAAAGCTTCCGGTACCCATTCCGAAAAATCCAGGCGGGTTTCTACCAGCAGCTGGGCGTCGGCGGTGTGCGCCCTGGCGGCGTTAAATTTTTCCAGCACGATAGTTTTATACGTTTCCGTATATTCGTCCATTTCGCCGGTGTGGTACTGGTCGAAGTATTCGGCTATTTCCTTGTCTTCGGCGTCGGTGTTCTGGCCTAAAAAGGTCTTAAGATGCCGTGCGCAGTAGGCGTGTGCTAATGTACCCTCGCGGGCGTAATCGCTGCCGCTGTCCGGCTGGTTTTCTTCCAGCCGGGGTGCAGCGGTGCAGTTTAGCCAGCGGTGGGCTGCAGACGGACTTAAAAGTGCGTGTGTGCCTGGCATAGTCTTACTTCTTTATTTCGTAGTAAAACTTTCCGTCTTCGCCCTTAGCGATAGTGCGGGTAGCGTCGATAAACGCCTGGCGCAGTTCCTGCGGCAGGGCGCTGGGCTTCTTCTGGCCGCTAAGGTCGTTAGCTATGGCCTTGAAGACGTCAGTAACGGCGCGGTGCAGGTCGTCGCTGGGCTTGTCTTTGTAGTCTTCGCCCTCGATGCGTTCGCGGGTCTTGTGCATAGCGGTACGCACGTCTTCTTCCTGCGGGAAGTAGACACTATCCGGCATATCTTCGCCGGCGTCTTCCGGCTTCGGATCAGCGGCGGGCGCGGCAGCTTCGGCCGGCTGTTCTGCGGGGGCTTCTGCCTGTGCGGCCTGCTCTTTCTTAGGGCGCCCACGTCTGGCGGCAGGGGACGCGGCAGCTTCTGCGGGGGCTTCGGTTTCGGCTGCGGGTGCAGCGGGTTTGGGGGCCTCAACGCCTGCGGGCTTGTTGAGGATCGCAGATACCAGGCTGGCCACTTCGGGCGTTACGCCGATCTGCACGTTTACTTTTACTTCTAACATATTGCTAATGGGTTTTAGGATTACTGGCATTTGTAGGTACCGTCCCAGCAGCGCAGGATTTCTGCGCCTGTGGTAACCTTGCGGCCACCGGCTTTGCGGGACTTGAAGACTATTTGGCCGTCGGCTTCATACCGGGCCACGGTGTGGCGGTCTACGCCCAGAAGTTCGGCTGCCTGCTTCTGGTTGTATAAGCCGTCCTGGATTACTTCGGGTCGCTGTATTCTCATAGCCGGGCGTTTTTACGCGCGTCTCGCGCCTGGTTGTACAGACCGGAAAACACCAGCGACGGCAGGGCCATAGAATACGCGATAAGGTCGGTATAGCGCGTTTCCGTGTGCAGCTTGTCTGCGATAGCCGGGGAGACTTCCCAAAGCAGCATACCGGCAATTATAGCCAGCAGCATAGCCAAAAAGTAGATAACTTCCTTTTTCATAGTGCCGGGGATTTGGTAATAGTCAAACGATTGTTTACGTAGTCCGTCGAAACGGAAAACTTGCAGCGCAGCTGGTTCTGGAGCTGGTACGCCACCGACTTGCCGTTATCGCAGGCTTGCGCGTTCGGCAGGTCAAAGGTGCGCGTTTCGCCCATACCCATAGCCCGCAGTGCGTCTCTTGTAATACGTTCTGCCATAGCTATTTCTATTTATATTGTACGTCTTCGGAAAGGTACTGTAGTGTGTACAGGGCGTTTGCCAGTGCTACAGTGTCCACGTTCTGGGCATAGCCCAGCATAGATACGATAACGGCGCGGACGTTCCGCAGCTCGCTTTTAAGGTCTTCCGGGTTGTACTGCATACACCCGGAAAGGTCGATAACGTCGGCTTGTTTTTCCTTTTCTGCCATAGTGCTTTACAAAAAGTTACTTATTTACTTACTTATACCTTTGGCCGATTAGAAAAACTGCTGTATCTTTGCAGGTGTGTTACGTGTGTTGTGGGGCAAAGACCCTGGCAGTTTTTTGTGTCGGCGGTGGTTACTTACTCACTCATACCGACGGCAAATGTAAACACTTTTATTTATATCTGCAAACAAAAGTAGATATTTTTTGCAAAAAACTTTTAACGGTTCTGTTTATGACTGGCGAAAAATTAAAGATGATCATAGCCGGAAATGGCTATACAATGGCTTCTGCTGCGCGTCTGCTGGAAATGACGCCGCAGCATCTTAACCAGGCGCTTAATGCGGCAGACGTCAAAAGCGGACTGCTGGAAAAGGTTAGCGCCGCGTTCGGTATCAGCATAGCCAGCCTGTACGGCGAAACGCCGGGCGTGGCTATTACCGGCAGCGGTAACACCACAAACGGAAACGACACGGCCACCGTAAACCGGTTCCTGTCGATCATAGAGGAAAAGGACAGGCAGATAGCCCAGCTGTTGCAGATGCTTGCAAAATGAAACGTATAATAGCTATACTGGCCGTGGCCCTGGCGGGGCTGGCGGCCTGCACGAAATTAGACACCGCCCAGCTGGACGGTACATACCAAAGCGCGGCCCGGCAGGAAATAGTTTTGGCCGGCGGGGCCTGCGTCTCATACCGCGAAGCGGACAGCGGCGTGCTGGTTACCGGCTTTGAGACGACCGGCCGGTACCCGAACTTTACCTACACTGCCAAAGGCCAGCCGGACGTTACCCAGGTAGGGCCGGTTACCGGCTTTACGATCCAGGCGCACTTTACCGACGCGGACACGTTCACGGCCAGCGCTGCCGGCATAATAGTTAGTGCCGACGGTACCGCTACCGGGCTTAACCTGGAAGCTATGCAGTTTAGGCGCGTTTCAGCAAATTCTAAGCAAGCGAAAAATTAACCCTGTAACTATTTGTATATCAATGCCAAAATATAACACCACTATACCCAAGGGGACTGGACAGTAAGCTGTCAAAATTTTAGGGCTAAAGTTATGATTACTAACATATTAACGCTAACGCACTAACCCTTATTTTGTCTTCTGGCGGGCCGATAACCAGCAAATTTACGGCATATAGTGGTACATAAAGGCGCAAAAAGTAGTATTTTTCAGCAAATTTTCAGCAAACTAAAGGTGTGTTACTATGGCAAAATCGTGTTTACGGCTGGACTTGCGCCGGCCACTAAAGGACGGTACGTACCCTGTCCAGGTTAAGGTCGGCTACGGCACTAACCTATACCTGGCTACCGGGGTGTACCTAAAGCCCGAAGACTGGGACGACCGGCTGCAGGTCTGCACCGGCAAAAGCGCCCGAAAGATAAACAGCATACTGGGTACCCTGCTGCTACAGGTTACTAACCGGGTACTGGACTTACGCGGCAGCGGCCAGTTTTCCCAGCTCACTACGGCCCAGCTGCGGCAGATGCTTACTAACCTGGACTTGACGCAGCCCACAGTAGGCGTGCCGTCCGTAGGCGAATACCTGGAAAAGGTGCGCGCCCTCAAAACACCAAATACCCAGGTGTCCTACACCACGACCAAATACAGGCTGTCGCTGTACTGCGATCCAGACGCGCTGCGTTTCTCCGATCTTACCTACGCCTGGTTCGAAGCCTGGATAAAGCAAATGGAAGACGGCGGGCTAAAGCGTAACACGGTATCGAAATACCTAAAGGTCGTAAAGACGGTTATAAAGTATGCGGAAGACGACGGCGTACAGGTAAACCCGGCCTACAAAAAGATAGACAGCCGGGCCGAAACAGATACGCCGATGCGTAATTTACCAGTGCAGACCCTGCGCAGGATTAGAGACACGCAGATAAAGGGCAAAACGGCTATGTACAAAGACGCTTTTATGCTCTCTTTCTATCTAATCGGTATAAATATGGCCGATCTGCTGGCCCTACCGAAAGACGCGATAGTAAACGGCCGGCTACACTATAAGCGGGCGAAGACCGGCAAAAACTACAGCGTCCTGGTGCAGCCGGAAGCGCAGGCCATAATCGACAAATACCCTGGCAAAACCCACCTGCTTTGCTTCGCCGAAAAGGTTAGCTGCTTTCGTATGAACTGTAACGACTTGCTGCGGAAGCTGGAACCGGGCCTAACCTGGTACTGGGCGCGTTACAGCTGGGCAAACTATGCTATAGACTTGGATATACCCAAAGACACGGTTAGCGAAGCTATGGGCCATAAACACGGCAGCACGGTTACCGGCGTATACATTAAATACAGCCTGGACAAAGCGGACAAAGCTAACCGGCAGGTACTGGACTATTTCGCCAGCGACCGGGTAATATAAAACCGCGCCGGACTTCACAGCCGGGCGCGGGGTTGCACTTTTAACAGAAACGGTGGTAGTGTTAAAACTTGCGCTTTAGGTATAGGAATAGTAACCAGATCAGTAAGGCTATTAGGCACAGGCCACCTGTCCAGGCCAGCACGTTTTTGTACCAGGGCGTATACTTTACCTTTTCCACCCGGTCTATGTAGACAGGCACGCTAATACTGTCGCGCCGGTGTACGTACATAGTGTCGCGCAGGTAGCGGTATACCTGTACGGTGTCGTGGGCCGTCCGGGTCTTATAGATATACTTCTGCTTGTAGACGGTCTGGCCCTCTACGTACACGCTGTCCCGCTGTATAACGGTGTCGCGGTAGTGCTGCACCAGGCGCAGCGTGTCGTGCTGGACGGTGTTACGGTATACGGTGTCGTGTACAATCTGCGGCAGCTCTACCGGTATGCCGGGCCGCACGACGCTGCACGCTGCCAGCAGCAGGGCGCAGCACAGTAGGGTAATTAGTCGTTTCATACAAAAATTTCGCTTACGGTTTCCAGGATAAGGGCGAAGCTGCCGACGACAAAGTACAGCAGCTTAACCCACCAGCGCTGCGGGTAGTTGAGGTCTACCGACGCGGTGCGCTCTCTTTTGAAGCCTACCAGGTAGGCCAGCTTATGGGTGGCCCACTCACGCAGCAGCGATCTTTTGCTACGCTTCTGCAGGGGCTGGCAGCTGGGGTGTTTCGGCTTTGCGTCTTTCACAAAGTCTTCCACTTCTTCGCGGCTGTACCGGTAACTGTTCGGGATATGCACGTTATCGGTAGTAAAGGTTACGTCTTTGGGGTCTATCATTTTGCAAGGTATTTGGCTATTCCGTCGAAATGAAGCTGGACTATGGCCGCTTTACCGGCCGGGCTTAGCAGGTAGTCTACGTCCTGCCGGTTATCCTGGAAAAGGTTTTCCGTAAGGACGGCAGGGCAAAGGGTTTCCCGGCAGATCGCCAGGGACTGTACCCAGTATTTCTGGGTGGCCAGCGGTTTGCGGACGGCCAGTCCCTGCGCGCTGGCGGCGTCGGCCAGGCAGCAGGCCAGGCGCTTACTGTTGGCGCTGGCGTTCTGGGCTACGAAGACAGACCAGCCGCGGGCGTTAAGCCACTGGCCCTTACTGCCGGCGGCGTTGCAGTGGATAGATACCAGCAGGCAGTTAGCCGCGCCCAGTATACGGCAAATCTTGTTAGCCCTTTCCACGCGGTTATCCTTTCCCCTGCTTAGCGGCACGTCGTATTCTTCCTGTACGATCAGTTCCGCGTCGTAGCCTGCAGCGATAAGCCGCGCGCACAGGGCGGCGGCTATTTCGCGGCAGTAACGGTATTCGCGCAGCCGTCCGTCCGGGCTACGCTTGCCTGGCGTTTCGACGCCGTGGCCGTTATCTATTAGTATTTTCATACCAGGTTACTTTTGTTCCGGTTCGGCTTCCACGGCAGCAGCGCGGGCCTGTTCCTGCTGCTGTTCAAACAGGACGGCGGCCACCAGCTTTGCCAGGTCGTCTTTGTTCTCTATTATTATGTTCATAGTCTTTTCGGCCTTGCGCAGTTCTTCTTTTTGCCAGCTCTTTTCGCGCACGCTCTTAAACTCGCAGAAGATGCAGTAGGCCGCCCACAGCATAGAAAACGCAGGCACCGGTATAAGGACACAGGCCAGCAGGTCTATGCAGATAAGCACGATATACGGCCCAAAGTATTTACGGCCCTTTTCGCAGGTCTTCTTAAATCCCTGGCTGGTGGTGGCTTCGCCGCGCGCTCTGGCTTTCTGTACGCCGCTAATAAGGTCGATTAGCATAGCCAAAAGCAGCGCGGCGGTTGTGGCTACGATTAAGACGACGTGGCCGTACAGGTGGTTTGTGTAGTTCAGTATTGCTTCATTCATTTTTTGGACGTTTATAAAGGGTGTATACTATTTCGGTGTTTTGTGCTTCGACGGTTACCAGGTAACGGCACGACAGGTACTGCACCAGGTCTGTATTTAGATCGTCGCTGCGAAGCACGGCCAGCGGCTTTTCGTCTTTAGCCATAGTCGCCGTCTCTAATGCGCTTTAGGGTTATTGTTTTCTGCTTATATTGGTTACGCAGGCAGACTACTTCGTAGTGGCCTTTCACGTAGATATACTGCCACGCCTGCGGCTGGATCATTTGCAGGATTTCTACCCGCTTGCCGTATTCGTTACACTGGCGAAGCAGGCCCAAGTAGCTGTTTATACTGCAGATGCAGTAGCGTACCTGGCGCAGGTCTTTGGCGGCGTTAAGTTTCCTTATAGCCGTTATAAAATTTGTCAGTGTCCGGTTACAAATGTAGCTGCGTCCGGGCTTTACGATCATACCTGTAAACTCTACGCCTTTGGTGTAGTGCTGCAGGTAAAATTTCTGCTCATTAAGGGTCAGCCCATATTCGGCCAGCTTCTGCCGTATCTTAGGCACAGCGGCCAGCAGCACGGCTTTATCCGTATTTATAGCGTAAATGTCGTCTACATACCGGCCGTGTCTGGTTAGGCCGATTTCTTCCAGGTACCAGTCCAGGACGTTAAGCAGGAAATTTGCAAACAGCTGGGCAAACAGGTTACCTATGGCTACGCCCTTGCCGGGGGTATTCGTAAAAAAGGATTTGTGCGGCGGCAGAAAGTCCCAGAAGCTGGCCGGGCTATGGCGTTCGCAGTTCTTTTCTGGACAGTGTAGCACGACTACCCGGCTAACAAAGCGTAGGTCTTCTACGTCTGGGCCGTCGTAATACTTTACTATAAAACCGTCGATTAGTTCGGCCAGCAGGGCTTTGTCTATGCTCATAAAAAAGCCCTTTAGGTCTACTTTCATTACCCAGCAGTCGTGGGTATAATTCTGGCTGGCTTCCCGCATATCGCGTTCCAGCATCTTTACACCGTACAGCTGGCCTTTACCCTTTCGGCAGTTAAAGGTACGTGGGCTAAATATCTTTTCGAATAGGGGTTCTAACCGCAAAGCCATATAATGATGCACTATGCGATCTTCGAAAGAGGCGGCAAACACTTCACGGTAGCGCGGGCGCGTTACGACAAAGCAGATAGATTTACCGGGCGCGTATTGCCGGGTATTGATCCGGTCGCGCAGCGCGATTAGCCGCGCTTCGTAGTCCATTTCATATACCACCGCACTGGCTGTTTTCCGCTTTCTTCTGCGGCAGTCATAGTACGCCTGTAGCATATCGCCGGTAGTAATCATTTCTATAGTGTATTAGTTAGATATTTCTAATTATCGCTTCCGTAAGAAGTGCTGAAACCGCGCGCACCCTATTCCTGTTGCTGGCCTTAGTGTTGTTGTTGAAATTCAGATTCCAGGCGTTCGTGGCGCTGTACTCTGTAAGGCTCGCAGTCTGCGCCGTATTGTCTTACTCTTAACCAGAAATGCTGGTATACGGCCCATTTATTACGGAAAACGCACGCCCAGACGGCCTTAGCCGTTACTGGTTCTGGCGGTTATTCTTTAGCGGCCATACTGGCTATTAAAGAATTTTTCCACGCTGTACACTGTTTGCCTATCGCGTCCATAAGTTCTACTATTTGCGCTTGCCGCCCTGTACTCATAATCCAGCGTCTTTCTATAGCTACCCGCACTAAGGTTTTAAGGGTTTCAAACTTAATCTGGTACTGCACCAGGTGGCTAATACTCGTTTCTTTATCCCGGATCAAATAGGCCGACGCCGCGCTATTTAGCAGGTCTACCACTAAATCGTGCATTTTTGCGCCTATACTGTATTTGAACTGCCGGGGAAACTGCGGCGTAACGTCTATAATATGATTCATAAGCGTACGTGTATCGCGGTATATCTGCGTGCTGGAAACCAGTTTAACTTTGTTTGCCATAAAACCTTAGTACCGGTGCTATGGCCCGCCCACTGGCGGGCCTTAAAGGTTAAAAGTTAAGGACTAAAGATTAACCAATAAACGCTGAAACCGCGCGCACCCTACCCCTGTAGCTGGCCTTAGTGTTGAAGTCGATGGTGCCGTTGCGGAAATTCAGAAACCAGGCGTGCGCGGCGCTGTACTCTGTAGAAGACCAGTACCAGGTTTCTGCGATCTGCTGGGCGCCGGAAATAAGGCTAAGCGCGTAGTTAATCTTCGTCATATTGGCGTAGATCATTTCCAGTTCGCCCAGGGACGGCAGCCACCATTTACCGGCACCTAAGCCGCCGTGGATATACTGCGCGCAGAAGCCGGGGGCGTAGCTTGCGCCCTGGCACTGGCTTTTCTGTATCTGGGCTGCGGTGTTCGTCTTACCGGCCCAGTCGCTGTATGCCGTTACGCGGTCGGAAGTGGTAACGCCGCCACCGCTGACAGCTTCGGAAGACCAAAGCAGGCCGGCGCTGTCGCACTCTGTGGGAGCGACCACCAGAAGTTTGCCACCCTCTACGACCACCACGCCGTCTGCGGTTTCGCCGCCGTTCTGTAACGCCGTCCATTTGTGGGGCTTTACCATAAGGGGCGTACCGCCGCTGTTGTGGTACATAATAAATATGCCGTCTTCCAGGGCGTTAAGGCTCTGGCCACCCAGCAGCTGGCTGCGCAGGTTGTCCAGGGTAATTAAGGTGGTGTTTCCGTTTCCGTCCACCTTTACGAACTTTTCGCCACTTGCGACTGTGGCGGTAGCGGTCTGGCCGCTAAGTAATTTGGGTTCTAATGCCATAATACTATACTGTTAAAAGGTTGTTAATTGCTGCTGTCGTCCCAGGCTCCAAAGTTCTTTAGCTCAAAGAAGAAGCCGCCGTCGTTTTCGCTGCTGTCGTCTGCGGTGTGTATTTCTATCCGGTACATAGACGTACCGTTATAGGTGTTGGTCGTTACGCCGTATACCTGCGCGTATACAGGGCCGGTTCCCTCGCTGCCGCCGCTGCCTTTGTTGTTGCCACGGCCGCAAACCATACAGTGTATGTACGTAGTGCTGTAAAACCAGGCCAGGGGTACCCACAAATAGTAAATACCTACGCCGCCGCGCGTAACGTACATTTCGCCGTCGCTGCCAGAGCGTTTTTGCACAAATGATACACCGCTGCTGCTACCTTGCACGATGCCGTAAGCTACGGTGTCCAGCTGGCGGCCCTGGAAGTAGGTAGTACGGAAAGGGTGGCGGGCCACTACGACCCAGCCGTAGAAAGTAGAAGCCGTACCCCAGCCCACTAATTCGGTCATTTCGCGGGTGGTTAAAAAGGTCTGCACTTCCTTGCCGTCTAAGTAGTAGTGCTTCGTACTATCCGCGGGTGCCTGGAAAGTGGCGCTACCCAGCACAGTAATACGGCGCCCGGACTGCTTAGCGTCCCAGCCCAGCGTAACGTAAGTATGGCTGGAAAGGTACTGCGTGTGCATAGTGTCGTCGTCCAGGGCTGTAAAGCTGCCGTTAATCTGGGTAAATGGGTTACGCTGCCGCTTTATCAGCGCGTCTGTAACGGTTATGCCGTCAAACGTACCGGTTTTGCAGGTTACGTTTCCGTCTTTGGCCTGGAAAAGGATATTACCCTGGCCGTCTTTCATATCTATAGCTTCTACGCCCAGGTTCTTAACCAGCGCGTATTCGGCCAGCAGGATTTTGGTAGCTACCAGGCCGATGCTGTCGCCCAGTTCCCAAAGTCCCTGGTTTTCTGCTATAGTGCTGCCGGGGTAGTTGTTAGCCGCCTTTGTGTGCGACTTCTTGCAGCGGTAGTAGTAATTATTATACAGCACCACGTCCAGCCAGGCTTCGCCGGGCGCGCCCTGCTTAAAAGCGTAACCGGTGGCGCAGTCGCTCCAGGCTTGCGGCCCTCGCAGCACTGCGCCCTGTTCGCCTTTAGCGCCGGTATCGCCTTTGCGTATAAACTTTACTACGCAGGTTTTCTTTACACCCATAGTCCTACAGTACAGAAGTGATCGTTACGGACACGTCGCCGCCTGCCTGCATACAGTGCGCGCGGGTTACGGTGTAGCTTGCGTAAGGGGTGCTGCGGTCGGTGTTGAGGTACACGCCCGCGGCGTCCTTAAGCACGAAGTAAAACTGGGTGGTAAGGGCCTGCGTGTTGGTGCCGCGCTTAACCACCACCGGGGTATAAACCACGGTGCCGTTACCGCTGGTGTCTTCGGTAATAGCTTCGTCTTCAGGGTTCGGGTGCGGGTCTATATCGAAAGGGTCGGAAGCGTCCATAACGCCCTGTATATCCTTTCCGATTTCAGCACCGCCACGGTACACGGTTACCCTAAATTCGCCGTACGTGTCAATGTCGGAAGCCTGCACGGTAAGGGTGCGTGCCGTCTTGCCTGCCAGGGTTTCCCAGCCGTTAGCGCCCATTTTTTCCCAGGCGTAGGTAAGGTCTGCGGACAGCTCGTTACCGGACTGGTAGGCGTAGGCTTTCAGTATGCAGCTGCCGGTCTTGTCGGTAATAACGAAATTCTTGTTATCGCCGGCACTGATCGTAACGCGGTAGCTGCTGCCGGTGGCCTGCTGGATAGGGATAGTATAGCTGGCCTGGATCGTGTCGGACTGCGTGCCGTAGCTAATAGTGGCTTCCATTTTGATAACCGCAGGAGCGTAGCCCGCTATAGCGGCTATGTTGTTAAGGAATTGCAGGCCGTAGTAGAGCTGGTCGCCGCTGGGGGCTACCTTTTTGAAGTAGCCGGCAAACGTGCCGCTGCTGGTGTCGCCGTTCCAGGTAATCTTCGTACCGTTGAAGTAGTAGTCGATGCTGTCCGGGGTGGCCACGCCCTCTGCTACACGGCTGGACGTGCAGACGAAATACAGGATAGGTTTAGTTTGCGCCCAGTTAGGCCGGACGGCGGTAACGTCGGCCAGGGTTCCTTCCCATTCCTGGTACAGGTCGCCGCTTGGACTCATAATAACGGCGGTGTAGGTACCTGCTTTTGTGATAAACTTAATAGTCCTGGTTGCACTTGCGCTGCTCATAGCTTAGTCGTCGTTTTCGGGTTCGTCGGTCTGGTTGTCGTCGCCCTGTTCGGGGTCGCCGTCTGTTTCCTCGCTGGCGGGCGCTTCCGCGGCTTCTGCGGGGCTTTCGTCCTGCTGGGTGGGTTCTTCTACCTGCTGGGCTTCGGCGTCGCCTGTAGCGTCGTTTTCGGGGGTTTCTTCCTGCGCGGCCGCGTCAATGATAAAGCGCGGGTCGGTAGGGGTAGGCAGCGGGCGGGCTACGGTGCCGTCCTGTTCTTCGCGGGCTTCGTGGGCCAGCAGGGCCAGGCCGCCTATCTGCGTTAAGGTTTCCTGCAGCTGGGTAAGCGGGCCAAAGGCCAGCATATCGGCCTGCCACAAAAGGTAATTGCCGTCTTTAACCGTGTTACGGTCTCTGGTCAGCCCCAAAAAGGCGGCTACTTTGGGGTTTGCTTTAATGTAACGTGCCATAGTTCCTATACTTATAAGTTTACTTGATCAAAAATACTTTGCCGTCCGCGTCCTTAAAGCAGCCGCCGGCGCCGTCGCCCCAGGGTACCAGGGGGCCGGGGTCTTTCACGTCCAGGCCCACGACTGCGCCGTACAGCGTGTTAAGGAAACTGGTAGGAATAACCGGGCTGTAGCCGTGCGATACCTGCGCGTAGCTGCTGGGCGTTCCGCTGGCCTGGTTCGTGCCGATATACCAGACAGGCAGCAGCACGGCTTCCGGGTTTGCGATAGGGCCGTTTACGTCCCATATTAAAACTTCCGGGTACATTTGCAGCAGGCCCGCCGGTATGTTGGTAGGCAGGGCGTAGTCAAATTCGAACTTAGGAATACGGCGCACAAAGGCTACGATAGCCTGCGGCGCAGCATCTGTAAGCGCCACGCTGCCGGGGGTTCCGTCCGGGCTGTACTTAGCGCGGCAGCGCACGATCTGGCCGCTACCCATAAGCCGGCGGCTTACCGTGCAGGTGGTGCCGTCGTTGGAGACGGACAGCCAGTAATCGCTGTTATCCGTACCGGCCACCGTCCAGGTGCCGTTAGCGCGCAGCACTTCCCAGACAAACTGCCGGTTAGCGGTGGCGCACTCGCTGGCGCCTACACGTAAGCTGGCGTGTACGGCCTGCGTGTCCGGGTCGTTAAGCGGGTTGTAAATCGTCTGGTCGGCAGCGTCCAGCACCAGTTCCGGGATATAGGTAGTAGAGTTACCGCACTTTACCTGGTGGGTGGCGTGGATAACAGATACCTGGCTGGTACGGCTGTCCACGTATTCGGCGTAAAATTCCAGGGTAATAGGGTTTTCGGGCGCCGCGTTCTTCTTTACTTTGATCCTGCCGGCCTGGCCGCCGCTGGTGGTAATTTCGTAGTTAGTGTCGGCCGCCAAAATCTGGGTGCGGACACCGGCCACGATTTCGTACCACTTGACGTTCGCCAGCAGGGTATTTATGTTACCGGGGCTTACGATTTCGTCTTTGTCCAGACGGCTAACCAGCGGCTGCAGGATCAGCGGGGTAACGGTATAGTCCGGCGTGTATTCGTCCGCGTCGGCGTTGTAGTTCTGCTTGTCCGGTACGCTTCCGTCCACCGATATAGTGATATTCAGCTGTAACGGCTTAAAGTTGAAGTCAAAGCGTTTTGTTTTCATATCCTCTAATACTCAAAATTTGCAGTGTCAGTGGCGGCGGGCTGGCCAGTAGCGCCGTCGCGCAGGGTAACGGTGGCGGTAAAGCGAATAACCGGCGGGATATAGCCGTTAAAGTCGCAGTCCGCTGCAGTAAGGCGTATAGACTTACCGGCACCAGCGCGGCGTATAGCCCAGGCGTTATCGCTGGCCGTGCGCGGGTTTCCGCTTTCGTCTTCGCTGTAGCGCGTCCAAACTACGTCCTGCGCTAATATGTCGTCCGTAATTACCATATTGTACAGCTTCGCTATGATGCGCAGCGTAACGTCGAATCGGTCGGGATCAAAAAGGTAGTCTGTGTCGGCAAACTCTACGGTAAATTCCGGGTTTCCCTCTACCATAGCCCAGTCAGTGCTGTTCCAGGCGGGCGCGGCGGTTGTGCCGGTTACCATACAGCGCCACTTGCAGCCCAGGTACCAGACGTCCGACGTTTCGTACTGGCCGGTGGCCGGGTTCACGGTGGCGTTATAGTAGGTGGCGTTCGGGTCGTACTGGCCCCTGTCCACGTATTCTACCAGCGGCTGGCCCTGGTAGTCGATGCGTATAATATCCTGCGCGATAAGGCCGCGGACGTATACGTAGTCCTGGTCGTTACGCAGGGGTAAGTCCATAGCCCGCAGAAATTCGGGCGTAGTGCCAAAGGTCGCGCCGTAGTTGGTGCGGTCTATAATCGGCTTAGTAACGCCGGTAAGGTGGGTAATACGGCCGTCCGTGGAAGACAGCATAAAGACGCTTTGCCGCTGCGTGTCGGTCTGGTGTCCCCAGCGGGCTATCCTCATAAGCTCGCACGGCGGGTAATTCGTGCCGCCGGGTACCTGGTTATCCGGGTACAGGGAAACTTCGATATAGTTTGCAGCCGGGTTTACGCTGTTTACCCTAAACCAACTGGTGTACATAGCCGGCCCCATATCTTCCGTAACGCCCAGGGCGGCTGCGCCCAGGTTGTTAATAATGCCCTTTAGGACACTGCCGGCAGAAATGGCCGTAAAGTAGCCGTCCCACTTGCTCTTAAGATGCAGGCCGTACGTGCCGTCGCCCAGATCGTCTATACTGTCGATCGTGTCGGCTTCGGTAAATATCTGTTCGCCCTCTAAGGCGCTAAGGCGGTTAATAATCAGTTCGACGGCTTCGAAGTAGGTACGCACCCGCACGCTTTCAAACTCTGCGTTACCCTGCGGGTCGATGCCGCCGCCGGTGCCGCCGTACAGGCTTTTAACGAAGTCGCCGAAGTGCGCTTCGTCCTGGAAGACGGCCACGCCCAGGGCCGTTAAGCCCTGCTGGAAAGTAATACGGCCAGCGGCCACGTCGTCCGCGATCTTGGACAGGAAGCGGGCGTTAGCCGGGCTGTTCGGGCTAAGGTCGTAGGCCATATCGGCGTAGCCGGCCTTTACCTTTTCGGTAACGCTTTCCGTCGTAGGTTCGCCGGTTTCCGGGTCGGTCGTCTCTATTAGCCTGGTTATCCATTCGTAGCCGTTGCTGTCTACGGTAATAGCGTCCAGGCTGGGTTTGTTTGCGTGGGTATGGCCGTCGCCGCTGGGCGTACTGCCACCGCCACCGCCGGTAACATTTACCACGGTGCTGCCGCCCTCTACGACAGCGGCGCCCAGCTCGCGCAGCCGCTGGCTTCTGGGCCGCGCAGTGCGCAGGGTGGTTTGCAGTATAAATTCTTTTTCGGCCATATCGCTAATCTGTTGCTTTATCGTATTCGTCCGGGCGCAGCTCCACTATCAGCACGTCGGAAGTATCGGCTATTACGTCCTGGACTTCGGACTGCATAAGGAAAAGTTTTTCGCCCTGGTTCTGTTCGGTATAAGCTTTAACGCCACCGGTCGGCAGCTGGGCTTCGCCAGACAGTGTGGTACGCCTTTCCGCGTACTGGCTGTACAGGGTGCCTATCAGCAGTTCTTCTGCCTGCGTAGTGCGCCCAGCCCTGGTAAGGGTCTTTACCTGCTGGCCGCTGGTGTTATTGAAGTAGGCGCCGCGGGCGGTAGGCACGCCGTCTTTGTGGGTTCCGCAGATCGTGTCCAGGTTAATGCTTTCCTTAGCAGCCGCGTTAATCTGGGCCTGGTATTCCACGTCGTCGGTGTTTATGGCCATATCGAACTGCTGGCGGTTCACGATTTCGAACTGCGGCAGCTTAAACAGGATAAGGCCGATTTTGTGCCACAGGTCTTTAGGGTTGGTCGTGCTGCCGCTGGCCGGCAGATTGTTACTGCCGTCTACTATGATCCAGCCAGACTTCCGCACTTCCAGCCACAGTTTGCCACCGCGGGCGCTGGGCGGAAACGGCACGTACTGGCCGTCTTCGCACTCTTTAAGCAGGGTGGTAACGCTGCCGGTGTAAGGGTTCTTGCCGGGCCGGTTGGTCTTCCAGCCCATAACGCCGTAGCAGCCGTTTTCTTCGTTCTTCTTATCCCAGTAGGCCAGGTAGCCCCAGACGTCCGGCGCTTCGTCGCTGTTCGGCCGGTAAACCTGCCAGCTTCCATAGGTTTCTTCCAAAGTGCGTACAGGGCTGCTGTTCACGTCGCGGCTAACGACGCTTTTATTAGTCCAGCAGTAGATCGTATTAGAGCCGTCCGGCTGGAACTTAAGCGTAACAGGGATATACACGAAGTTACCGTAGTCGCCCCACTGCTGGTACCAGTCTTTCTGCTTCTTTCCTTTCATAAGGTTACTTGCCTGTTCGAAAGGATTAAAGCGGCAGTCCAGCAGCATAGGCAGGGTAATGCGCAGCAGCAGGCTATTTGCGTTATCTACCGGCGGGATATAGACTTTTTCGCTGGTAAAAAGCTTACCACCGCAGGCGGCCAGGGTGCCGCCCAGGACGGTAGCCAGGTTATAGCCCATATCAGTTAAGCTGCCGTCGAAGCTAATACCCTGCAGGCCGTAGGGCTGCCAGCTAATAGCGGCTTCGCTGTTGCTAAACCAGCCACCGCCGCCCACGGCGTAACCGTGGTAGCCAGTCCACAGGACGGCCACGCCCTCGCTTTCTTCGCCGTCGTTTTGTTCCACGATCTTAAAGAAGCGAATACCGGCGGCGTTAAGGGTGGCGTTTTTACCGTACTGCTGTTCGCACAGCCACAGGGTAAAGCCCGCGTCCGTAGCGTCGAACCAGTCGTGCATATCGGTACTGTAGTGGTAGCTAATGTACTGACAGTGGCCACTGGTGGCCATACTGGTAGTATTGACGTTTACCAGGTTCTTGTCGGTGGTCTCTTTCCAGCAGTCTTCGGGGCCTTGCTTGCCGGCCTGTGCGTAGGTGTTCCAGGTTATCTTTATGTTATTGGCCACCCGGTCGGTACCCATAGTTTGGCTGGCGCCGTCCCAGACGATCTGCGCCTGCTGGGCCAGGGTGTACAGGCCGTTTAGATCGTAAACCCATATACGGCCGTTCCGCTGGATCATTCGCAGACCCAAAGGCTGCATAATGCCTACCAGCACGTCTTCCAGCGTCGATGCTTCGCCGTCTTCGTCGTAGAAGTTGTCGCTACGCATACGCAGGCTACCCAGCGTTATTTTGCTGCTGGAAATATAGGTGCTAATCAGCGACTGGTCGATGCTGGTATAGTTAATGCCGCTGCGGGTAAGGGCGTTGGACACTATGGCGTATAGTGTCTGCATATCGCCCAGGTTATATTTGAGACGGCCCAGTATACCGAAGTCGGAAAACGTCAGCTGTACCGGGTACTTAGATGCCCTTTCGTAGGGTTCTTCGTAAAATTCCGGATCAAGTGTACCAGACCAGTAGAGGTAACCGGCCCTGTAGACGTCCATACGGATAGCGCCTACCTGGATTGTATACAGGTCTTCGTAGGTGCGGTCGCCGGGGCTTTCGATGCGAAGCGAAGCGCTGGAACCGCATAGCACGTCTTCTTTTTCGGTCTTCTTCCACTCTATTACCAGCGGTTCTTCTGCTTCGAAATTAAGCACGCCGACGGTAGCAAACGGTTCGTCTGCTTCCTGCAGAATTTCTACGCGCCAGGTAATACCGGCACGGCTCAAAAATTCGCCTGCGTATCGTAAGTATTTGGCCATATTAGCTGCGTCGTTTTAAGTCCGTTTCCTTTTGCAGTACGCCTACCAGGGTGCGGCCCTCGATACGGAAAGTAACGCTGCCGCCCATAGGGTCTGCGGGCTGCAGCATATCGCGCAGCTTGTCCAGCGGGGCCACGACTTCGGGGTTATTCGCGGCGCCGGCATATTCGCCGAAAAGGCCCAGGGTAGGGCCAAAGGCTATACCACCCTTTGCAAACTTCGGGATAGCCATAATAGCGCCGATAACGGAAGCCAGGGCGGCTATGGCCAGAATAGGGCCGACGTAAGGGATATTAGCCACAGCGGAAGCTGCGCCAGATCCGGCCGCCAGGGTGTTAGTAGTGGCCAGCGCCAGGTTAGACGCAGCCACGGCAGAATTAGTAGCGATCTTCTGGCCACCGGCGGTAACTTCTGCGGCGGCTTCCGTGGCCACTGCGGCCGTTTCTGCGGCCTTTGCGGCGGTGTGCGCCTGTGTTATACCGGTCAGTGTCTCGATAATCGCTATAACGCCCTTTATGCCGTCTACGATGCTAAAGAAGCCGTCCACGATACCGGACAGGCGCTGCCAGGCGCTGCCGTTACCCTCGATAGCATCTGTTATACCCTCTACGCCACTGCCTACCTGGCGCAGACCGCCCCACGTGGAGCGCAGCGCAGCACCAGCAGTAACGCTGGCCTGTTCGGCAGCTTCGCCGGCGTGCTTTATGGCTTCGGCCTTTTCGTTCCACAGGGCTATTTCCTTGTTAATGCCGGCGGCTTCTTCCAGGCTGGCTGTCTGCAGCTTCTTCTGCAGTATATCCAGGTTACCGGAAATGTCGGCCAGGGTGGCGGCGTCGGCTTTCCAGATCGGGCCGTTATCCTCTACGCCTTTGCTCACTTCTTCGGCCACTTCCACGCCCAGGCTGCGGTACTTGTCCAGCTGGCTTTCGTAGGCCGCGATTTCGCGGTTAATGGCTTCTATCGCGGCTTCGCTGGTGGCTTCTTCCAGGCGCTTGCGGGCGTCTGCCAGCTGGGCTTCCAGTTGTCCGATAATACCGGACGGCTGGGCGGGAGCTGCAGCCGCGCCGGTAGCCTTGCCGCCGGTGCCGGTCTTCTTTCCGGCGTCAGCGTATTTGCTGGCCAGCGCGTCTACGTCCAGACTGTCTTCGCCGGTGGTCTTCACGTCCACCGTAACTTCGGCTTTCTTGCCACCCAGGCCCAGTATATTAGACAGCCACTGCCACGCCTGCTTCGCCTTGTCGATAAGCCACTGGAAAGCCTTAACTAAGCTGCCCATAATAGCGTCTGCCAGGGGCTTAATTACGGCCCATACCTGGTTACAGATATTACGGAAGTCTTCGCTATTGTTGTAGGCCGCTACCAGGGCCGCTACCAGGCCGCCTATGGCCGTAATAACTATGCCGATAGGGTTAGCCGACAGTACCAGGTTAAGCACCTTTTGTACGGCCGTCCACGCCTTAGTAGCTATAGCTACGGTCTTCTGGGCGACAGCAGCGGCCAGCGTGGCCACTTTGTTTTTAACCACGGCAGCCGTAGACAGGGCAAAAGCCTTTACACTGGCGTATACGGTGGTGGTTAGGGTCTTAATACCGCCGGCCAGCGTGGTAATACTGGCCAGGGCGGTAATAGTAGAAGAAGTAATCGTAACGAAAGGCATAGCGCCGTTAGCCAGTTCGCCCAGGCGTTCTTTAATGTCGCCCAGCTTGTTAGCTAACTGCGCCTGCTTACCGGTGTCTGTCGCGGCTAACTGGGCGTTCATATCGCCCACGTTATTAGTAATAACCTGCGCCAGGACGGCCGCGCGCTCGCTTTCCGTGCCGTACTTAAGCACCTGCGCTTCCGCTTCGCTAAAGGTAATACCCACGCGGGTAAGGGCTGCTACCTGGCCCTGCATAGCTTTACCCATAAGGTTAGCCACGCTTACCGCGTCGCTCTGGGTGGCGTTTACGCCGTTCTGCTGGGCTAACAAATTGTTCATAGCCGGCAGCAGGGTTTCTATGCTGGACTTTTCCTTAAGGAAAGTAGCCACCTGCTGGGCGCCTGCCAGCTGCACTTCGTCGCCGATAACGCCCAGCTTCTGCTGTTCGCTGGCCAGCTCTTTAATGCTGGCTATTTCGTCGTCGGTAGCGTTCATACGCTGCCGCATAACAGTAGTTAGCTGGGTTTCGACGACTTCCTGCTGCTGGTAGGATTTCGCCAGGTCGCCTATTAGATTTTGAAGCTGGCCAAAGCTGCGCTGCGCAGCATCTATGCCGGTGGCCAGTGCTGCGAAGTTTATTACGTTTCCTTTGAGCTGTTTTGCTTCGGAAAGGGTGGCTGTAATAGCCTGCTTAAGTCCCGCTGCGTCCTGCGCCAGGGTCTTAAAGCCGTTACCGTCTCCGTCCAGCTTGAAAGTTATAGATATAGTGCTTTTGCCAGCCATAGTTCTAATCCTCTCCTAAGCGGTGTAACAAATCCTTAAAGCGTTGGTGCTGCTGTTCCTTTGTGAGCTGTGGCGCGTCAGCAGCGGCGCGCTTTTTCTTACGATCCCACGGAAGCGGTAGTAGCTTTTCCGGGGTCAGTTTCTTTTTGACGTGCGGCTGGATCGTAATAGCGGCCAGTATTCGCGTCCGTTCCCATTCGCCCTGCTGTAAGGCTTCCTGCTGCTGGTACCACGCCTTGTTAATAGCTGCAAATTCCTGTGCGTACAGGTTGCAGAAGTCGTCGTACGACAGGCCGATACAGCCCAGGGCCACGCCCAGCAAATCGTAGATGCCTGCAGGGCTTACGCTTTTGGGTCGGTCGCCGGTGCTTCGCCGCCGTTCTCCGCTTGCACAGCTGCAGCCCAGGCGTTCATATCGTCGGGGTCGATGCTGTCTGCAAACTCGATCAGCGATAAGTCAAACTGTTTCTGTTCACGTGCGCAGGCAGACTTAATGCAGCACCACAGATACGTACACAAGTCCGTAAAACTATTGGTGTCCAGTTCGGTAATTTCCTTACCGGTCTGCTCCTTAAAGCGCAGCATAGCCCCCATAGTGGGCCTACAGGGGTATGCTTCGCCGTTAATCTTGATTTCGATTTTAGCCATAACCGATACCGGGGTTTACACGTTTTCGGTAATAGCGTCTTCGTCCAGGGTGGTAGGTTCGCCGTTATTTTCCAGCTGAATACTGTACGTAGCGTCGTCCTGTGCGGGGTCGGTACGTTCCAGGTTGGTAATAACGAAGCTACCTTCCAGGTAGGGTTCGCCGTCGTTGGCGCGTTCCATACACTTGACGGTAACCGGGGCGCCGGTCTTCCAGGCCGCTAACAGCTCCTTAAAGCCGCTTTCGGTTTCGTCATAGTGTACCAGGCCCTCTGCGGAAATGGAAATAGACAGGCCGGTAACGGTCTTACCTTTCCACAGTCCGGCAGAAAGACCGGCAGATGCTACCGGCTTAACGGCGCGGTCTTTGGTCTCGCTGTTAAACGTCGCAGTGTGGCTGGTGCAGTGGCCTACGGCCTTGCCGCCCACGTAAACCAGCATATCGCTACCATTGCAGTAGCCTGTGCGTGCTTCTTTTGCCATTGCTGTATACTGTTAATTCGTTAAACTTTTACGTTGAAGATCAGCTGCTGTACGTAGGCGTCGTCCTGCCAGGCTTCTTCGCTGTCCACCAGCTGGCAGCTGCTAAGCGCCAGGGTGTCGTCGTTAGATTGCATACCGCGCCTGTTGTCCAGGGCGCCGCGCACGGCTTCGGCCAGTTCCAGGCAGTCGTCGTAGTCTGCGGCAAAGCAGATCACTTCCAGCTGCACGGTATCGGCGCCCGGCTGTCCGGTCTTCTGGGCGGTCTGTTCCAAAGCACTGCGCCGGTACAATATGTACGGCAGTTCGGCTTTGTCAGTGGCCACCGGGTAAACCTTGTTAGTCCGGGCCGCTACGTCGGCGCTGTCCAGCAGTATTTCGCGGATCAGCGCGCCTATGCTTAGAGACGTTTTATTTACAGCCATACTTCTTAGCTACGTTTTCGACGCTTTGGATAACTTCGTTATGCAGGTTTTCTGTAACGGTGCCTTGCACCTGTTCTAAGGTCTGGGCCATAAAGCCGTAACGCTTCATTCTGCCGGTGTAGTGGCCACTGCGCAAACGGCCTGTCCACTGCCTGGTATGCTTTCCACCGTTAGACTTAGTGCGGCGGTCTTCCGTTCCCAGTTCGGCCCACAGCAGGATAGGTTTTAATTCGCCGCGCCGGTTCTTATGGAAACCGTACTGCTTCTTTCCCGCTTTGGTTCCGACGGTAACACGAAAGCCCGCCTGTTGCTTGAAGACGACTGCACGTACGCCGCTTTCCAGGTCGCGGTCTGTACGGATACCACTACTGCGCAGGTTGTTAATTGCTGTTTTGCGCACCTGGTTAGCTTCCCTGCGGAAGCCAGCTTTTAGCGCCTTTAACCGCTGCTTTGGTTCCAGTTCAGCGAATAACCGCTGCAAATTGCTGTCGTCGTACCGCGCTTCCATATTACCTGCCTGCCGCTACTCATTTACCCGAACACACACTAAAGTTTTGTAGCCCCTGTCCAGATTAGGGATTATGTTAGTTACCGTGTAAAGCTCGCCGCCTACCTGCTGCACCCGCCAGTTTTCGCCGACAGGGTGCGCGTCGCGTATATTGAAGTCCACGCTATAAGCCGGGAAGTGTTCGCCCACTTCTTCGCTGCGGTGGCCGGTGGCTTTTACCCTTTCGGCCCACACGGTGCGCGTAGCAGTGTACGTGGTCTTCTCGTTTCCCGAAGCCGTAGTAATAGTCTGCGGCTGCAGTAGCGTAACTTTGTATTTCATACGTCCCGCCTGCATAGCTTAGTCGGTGCTTTCTTCGGTAGGGTCTTCCGCTAACTTTCTAAAGGGCTTGATTAGGGCCTGTAGTGCGTCTGGCACTTCGTGCATTTGCACGCCGGCTACGCTTTCGCGCTGATTATACCAGTGGCCAGCCAGCAGCAAAACGGCCTGCTTGATCTGGGCGGGGTAACTGCCGCCGCCCAGTTCTTGCAGTTCTGCGTCTGTGCGGTTGGTGGCCTGGATCACGTGCGCTTCTGCAGCATCTACGTAGTGCTGCATTAAAACGTCGTCGTCCACGAAGTCGTCGGCGCGTACGTGCTTCTTAAAAAGCTCCAAACTCACTACAGCCATAATCCAAAACTTTTAGTGCTACGTCGATAGGTTCGGTTTAGGCGTTTGCCACGGAAGCTTCGCCCAGCAGGAAAGCTTCGGGGCGCAGCGTCTTGGTGGCGTAGTCGCAGTTCAGCACGAAGTCCACAGCGTCTTTGCGGGCCTGGCTGAAAGGATCGACGACGAAACGCAGGCTGTTAAACAGACCCATAGGCTGGTAGCCCCAGTCGCCCAGACCGATATACTCGGTAACGGTGGTAATTTCTGCCACGTTGTTGTTAGACACGCCGGTAAGCGCAGCCAGCACGGCGGCTTCGTTGTTCGGGGTGCAGGTTACGTGGAAGTGAATACCGCTTGCCTGTGCGGGCTTGTCGCAGGCGGCCCAGGTGGTGGTACCCTGGCTAACCGTGGCCTTTTTGTAGGTAACCACGGACTTGCGCATAACGTTGCTGGTGTGGATCGGGAGACCGCACAGCTTGCCGTCCTGTACCATAGGTACATAGATGCCGTTTGCGTTGATCGGGGTACCCTCCAGGATAGCCTGCATAGATTTGGTCATAACCCAGCAAAGGTGGGCGCCCTCTATGCCGGTTTCCAGTACCTTTGCTTTCATCTTCGCGTTAAGCTCGGCAAAAGCGGGGGTTTCGTGGATAGCCACTTTGTCTGCGTAGCGCTGGTCTTCGGTGGTGGGGCTTTCGCCGCCCTTTGCGATAATGTGGGCAAAGGGGCCGATAAGGTTCGTGGCGCCGGTAACCTTGTTAAGACCGAACACGATCTTGTTAAGCAGCTGGGCGACGGCCTGCGGCATAACCTGTTTTACCAGGGTCTCGATAAGACCGGCGGACTGGTTCACAGCCTGGCTGGTAACCGGGATAGCGATACCGATACGTTCCGGGCTGGCGGTCAGCTTGGACAGGTTAATTTTGCTGTCGGACAGGGCCACGCCCTCGCCAGCGATACTGGCTTCTGCCAGGTCGTAAATGGGCCAGACGAAATCGCCCACCAGGCCGGTAGGCATAGGCAGGCCCACTTTGTTGAGGATAAAGCCCTCTACCAGGGGCTTAATGAAGTCCTGGACGGACAGCGGGATAATACCGCCGTTGTTTGCGTCGGCGACCATCATACCGGCAAATTCGCCCTCACGGATAAGGGTAATTTCGGTCTTCCGGCCAGCTGCCACGTTCTCGCGGATCAGCTTTTCTGCGTCGGCTACGGCGTTGGGGTTCTCGCGCAGATGCTCTGCCGTTGCGGCCTGCAGCTTCATAGAAAGCAGCTGGTTTTCACGTGCCAAAGCTTCGTACTCTTTGGTTTCGGCTTCGGTGCGTTCGCGCTGCTCCTGCTCGCAAGCGTCAGCAATAGCGTTGATGCGCTCGCAGTTGGACTGGTACTTCTCGACCAGTTCACGTACGTTTACGGTGTTCTTTTTCATTGCTGAAAAGCGTTTTAGGGGTTAAACTTTTAACTTAGTATTAGCAGCGCGGCGCATTTCGCGCAGCTGCGTTTCTACTTTTTCTTTGTCTACTTTGGTGGTGTCCGGGGCTTCCGGCTTCGCGGCTTCGCGCAGATCGCGCGCAAACTCGCGGGCTTCTACGGAAGTGTCCGGGTACGCGGGATCGGCGGCCAGCGTCATATCGTAGACGCCGGTAACGGCCTTAACCGTGTAGGTAATGTAGGCGCGGCCGTCGCGCACTTCCACGGTGCGGCTAACAAAGCTTTCGTCCCAGTAGTGGGTACTGAAAGCAAAGCTGCAGCCGGCCAGATCGCCACGCTTTACCAGTTCCAGGGCCTTGTCGCCGTCCACGGTGTTAGGGGCTTCAAACTCAAAGGCCACGCCCTTGTCGTCCACGGTGTAAGACAGGGTGCCGGTGCCTTTGTTGGAGCGCGCCAAAATCAGCTGGCGGTCGTGGAACATAGTAAATTTAATGTCGCAGCCGTCCAGCAGTTCTTTGGTAATAGCTTCCGGCGCGATAATTTCCCGCGCTTCTTCGTCTTCGTCGCTCCACAGGGGCGCCGACGGCGTGTTAAACAGGATCGCGCGGCCCACGATAGTACGGCTGGCGGCTTCGCCCTCGCCGGCTTCGCGTACGTGCAGTTCTGTTACGACGACTTCGCGCCGCACCAGGTCGTTTTTATTCTTCTTTTCCATTTTCGGTAACAGGTTTAGCCGGGGCCGGGGCCACGGTCAGTTCCTTTATGCCTTTGAGGTTAGCGGACACCAGCACGGTATCGCCACCGTCCACGGCGGGTTTGTTTTCTTCGCGGCGCCACTCGTTTACTGTGTAGATGCCTGCCGCTATAGTGTCGGCCTGGTACTTTACGCGGCTTTCCAGATCGCAGGCGTACAGGCCGCGGCGGTCAAACTGTACCTTGCGCTTGCCGTACTGGCTGGCGCTAAACAGTTTGCGCTGCAGTTCGTTTTCAATCTTCCGCAGCAGCGGGTTAAGCGTGTTGGAAAGGAAAGCTACGTTAGCCATTTCGGCCGATTTGTAGTTATTGCTGGTATCGTCGAAGACAAAGGACGGGTGTACACCAAAGAAGCGGCAAATATCGCGTACGGTAAACTTCCGGCTTTCCAAAAACTGCATATCGGTAGAGCTAAGCGAAATTTGCTTAAACTCTACCTGGCCAGGCAGGCTTACTATGCGTTCGCCGTTCTGGAAGCGGCCGTCTATGCTTTCCGCGGTCTTTTCCAGTTCCTTGTCCTGGTATTCGCCAAAGCCGCGCACGCTGGTATCGTTAGACACGATCCCGCGGACGTTGCCGCCATTCTGGAAGCGGTTGTAGGTTTCCGCGTCGCCCACGGCGGCTATATCCAGGGTAAGCCGGGCGTACGTCAGCACGGAAATACCCTGCTTACTGTCGTAGCCGGTAAGGTTCTTAATGTGTATAACTTCGTCTTCGTCGTACTGGCCAAAGATGCCGTTTACGGTGTCGCAGATATTGTATACGTCGTTTACGGTGTCGTGGCTCACGGTGCCACGGCCGCACAGGGCCAGCCGGTCGAAGTCCATAGTTACCGGGCTATAGACAGGCACGATATAGGCGTTACCGTCCAGCAGTACGTTTTGTACCACCTGCACCCAGAAGTCGAAAGCGTTTGTAGCGAAGTCCGGCTGGACGTTCAGCAGATACGCCAGGCGGCTTTCGCTGTCCTCTACGAATATGCCGCCTTTCTGGCGCATATACTGCACGTTGAGGTTAGCCACGCTTTCGGACAGAAGCTTTACGCACCGGTACACCGTGGCGACGCACAGCGCGGTTTGGCCTGTGTAAGCGGGCCACCAGGTGCCGCCCTGTCTGGGCGTCAGCGGCTGGCCTGCCGCCGCCTTTGTGGCAGCGGCAGTTTCGCGCTTGAAGTAATCCAGTATGTACCTAAAAAATCCCATTAGCAAAAGGTCTTTTACGTAGTCCCTCTACTTTAATAGGAAAAAGGGTACATTTTGGCACCCAAATTTTAGGCGTAATTAGTTGTATTTGGGTAAGTTATGGCGTACTGCGGTAAATAGTGGCCTAAAAAAGATAAAAAATTTTTGCAGGTCTTGCGGATATGTAAAGAAAACCCTACTTTTGTACCACAAACTGCGGGTTAGAGCAGTCCGGTAGCTCGTTAGGCCCATAACCTAAAGGTCGCAGGTTCAATTCCTGCACCCGCTACTAAAACGCCGTCCTGGTTTAGCGGTTTACGCTATTCTGGGACGGCACTATTTTTACCGTCTGGCCAGGTAAGCTTCCAGGCTAACCGGCGCGTCGCAGATCATAAGCGTACCGCCGTCCATTTGCAGGGCGCAGCCGATACTATCCTGCAGCGCGATAAAGTCCGCGATAGTTTCCAGGTTAATAACCGCGGCCCGCTGCTGCATACATTCCCAGCGGTCGTAGTACGGTGCCAGGTGCCGGCCGTAGGCAGCCATAACGTCCCGGTACTTCCTGCTATAAACCTTAAACTGCATAGGCCAAATCCAGTTCAAACGCCCAGGCGGGCTGCGTTACATAGACACGCCGGCAGCTGTACCGGTTCCACCGCCAGTACGTGTATAAGGTTTCCCGCCCGTCTTTGAGCGTGCCGACAAAATGGCACTTATCCCTAAACAGGTGGAAAGTGTCGCCGGGCTGGATCGTGGCCAGGGTATAGCGTTTACCTTTCATAGTCAATAAACAGGCGCAGGGTCATTAGCATAGTAATAACGCCGTCGATCTTCTGGGTAGCCTTGCGCTTTATGGGCTTGCAGTTTTCCAGCTTGTCGGTGTCCAGGACTGCATTACCAAAGCAGTAGGCGTTTATCGGGTTGTCGTTAATAAAGACGTGGCCGGTTTTCGCGCCGTGTTCGAAGCTCTCCACCGGGGCCGTAAAATTGCCGTACGTCTGGCGTACGCCCTTAATCACGCTACCGGCTCCACTGGCCGCCAGCATATTTATTACTTCCTGGCTTTTCCAGGGATCGTAGCCTATACCCAGAATACGCACCAGCTGGTTAAGGTACAGTATGTAGTCCACGATTTCGCGGTAGTCGATAACGTCGCCGTGGGTTAGATGCAGGTAGCCTTTGTCGGCCCAGGTGCGGTACAGCTTTTCGTTAGGGTGGCCAGCCAGGGCGCCGTCCGGGAAAAAGTACGCAGTATGGAAGTGGAAAGACTTTTGCGCCTGGTTGTACAGGCCCATAGTAACGGCGCTAAAGTCGTCGCTTTCCGACAGGTCTATAGCTACCATAGCGTCCGGCCGGCCGGTTATGCTGTCCAGCGGCATAGGCCGGGAAATGGAGCGCGCCAGGGTGCTGCTTATCCAGCTGCGCTGTTCGTTTTCGGCGTACACGTTCAGCAGCTTAGTACGGAAAGCCAGCATAGCTTCCGCGCCGTTACGCACCGCCTTTTTGTATTCCTGCCTGTAGAAGTCCAGCGACACCGTAACGCCTAAGTGCGGGTGTACCTTGCGCCAGGTGTCTTCGCTGTCTTCCGGGTCGTCCAGATCGGGTTCGAAGATATGGGCAAATACGCTGTCGTCTTCATAGTCGCCCAGCAGCAGCGCTTTGTAGCCCTGCAGCATTTCATAAAAGGGGCCGTCGAAGACGTCCGACGCGGTGGTAATTATAACCGTCAGCGGGTTTTCTCTCACGCCCATAGACGTAGTTAGCACCGTCAGCAGGTCGCTGTCCAGGGCCTGGCTAAATTCGTCCATAATAACCGTGCTGGCGTTCAGTCCGTCTTTAGTGCGGGCGTTCGCGGTAAGACACTGGCAGAAAGCCTGCCGGTCGCTGCGCTTGCTTTTTATGCTTTCTTCGTTTATCCGGTACCGGCGTTCCATAGGGTCTAACTTCCGCACGCAGCCGCGGATCACGTCGAAGCACTTTTTAGCCTGGTCGTTTGAGTTAGCGCCGGTGTAGCACTCTGCGTTTGCGTCGCCGTACAGCAGATCGTTTACGGCCAGCGAAGCGCTGCTGGTCGTCTTACTGTACTTACGCGGGACGTACAGCACTACTTCCCGGATCACGCGCCGGCCGTCGTTCCAAAACGCGAATATATGGGCAAACTGGAAAGCCTGCACCGGCGTAAGGCGGTACGTCTGCAGACCGGCTTTGCCTGGAAAGTACAGGCTTTCGTACAGGGTAAAAAACCGCTGCACTTCGGTAGCATTGATACCGTACCGGCGGCAGAAGCCAAAGAAGCGCAGCACGCCCAGCTGTTCGTACAGGTTGTGGCCGTCCGGGTTGGTGGCCACTTTCCGCACGTAGTCTTCTATCCGGGTGTCCACTTCGCCCAGGCGGTAGTCCTCTATACGCACAGCCGCCAGCGCAGCGGTAACGTCGGCCTTTGCCTGCCGCAGTCTATCTTTTTCTTCTTCCGTCATTAGTCAGTATCTGGCTTTACCACTACAGGTTTTTTCTTGCCGGACTTCACTACCTTTTTGGTAAGCTCTACCAGCGGGTCGGTTTCGTCGGTGCCGGCCAGCTGTTCGGTCGTCAGTCCTAAAATTTTCATCTGGCGCGTTACGGTGTCCTGCTGTTCTTTCAGCACCTTAAAGGCCGGGTGCGGTGCCAGCTTCCAGCCGTAGCGGGTTTCTTCCTCTACGGTAACTTTGTCCAGCGTGTCGATCTGGGCGTTAGCCATATCGAGCGCCCGCAGCGCCGACGCCAGGGACTGTACCTGCATATCGACGCCCGCGCTGTACGTGCCAGCTTTCTTAAGGGCCTTTACTATCTGCTTCCGGTATTCGGAAACGCTTTTTACGTTTTCTGCCATAAACCAGGTATTTTGTGCAATTTTCTTTGCGTTTTTGTCAATTTTTCGCCGATTTTGGAAATTTCGCGTAGTTTTCGTCCACTTTAGGCCAAAGTTCCGCAAATCCAAATTTTTACTTTTCGTCGCTCAAAAC